>JDSF01000063.1_pt1 | contig 90437 bp, 121 predicted proteins | sample 199441 | NCBI WGS metagenome assembly JDSF01 (sample SAMN02592751, study PRJNA231836) | bioreactor metagenome | isolation source: continuous culture bioreactor denitrification-DNRA | place: Germany: Bremen
ATATGTATTATCGAGAACTCACCACCACAAATGCTATAACAGATTTTAATTTAACCATCGCGAGTGAACATACCGTTAGTGAGGGAAGAACTGGATTCGATGTCTATCTGCTCGCACGAATGAATGAATCATTGCTCAGTGGAAGGCGCACCAGTGTCTACAACCAGATGATTGAACGGGAACAAGCCATTGAAGCAATCTTGGAAAAAGCTGACCAAGCTTATCGTTCCAATGATGATACTGGTGCTATCAAACAGTATTTGGAAGCTACCATATTGTCTGCAGAGGGTCCGGTCAGTGAAAGGAAATTTGAGACTGAAACACTTTTGGATAAAGCTGTTTCCTTTATAGAAGCGTTACGGTTCAGCCTACGTAACGAAGTGGAGAAAGAGGCACGAGTTACAGTATACCTGCGAAGGAAGAGCAGGTTGCTCTCTCCAAAGGTACTCAATGCCTCTATCAATGCGACATTCAAAGCGAGGAACAGCCTCTCTGAGACCTATTCCGATTTTCTTCAGTTCAATACTGCAAGCGATGGATATTTCTTGTTCATTCCTTATAACCAAGGCTTGGTGAAGGATGGTCAGATTGTTTTCTCGCTTGATCTTTCATCGACCATCGCAAAACTCGAGAAGTCTCTCTCTCAGGAACAGGTTGAAAGAATAAAGGAAGCAGTCTCAACCATCTCCATTACATTCCCCTACACGATTACCTCCACCGTTTCCTCCAAGCGTATTCTTTCAGAGATACAGGAGTTCTCTCTTGAAGGATCTCTCGTCGGTGGAGAACAGGCGCTCAAGGTATTCAACCAGGAACTTGGTCATGATGACATCATGGTGAAGGAGATTGACCTCAGACCGACCGACATCGAGGATCAACTCTCTGCTCTGCAGGGAGAGGCAGACCTGGCATTTCTTGGAAGTGTAGGCGTGGCGAGTCAGCAACAGGTACGTGATCGCTATGTGGTGGTGGCCAGTGGGAATGTTGGTTTGTACGATTTGAAAACTGGAGCCTTGCTCTTTGACACCCTCTCGGTTGAAGCCGTCGGCTCAGGAGAGAGTCGTGATGAGGCTCAGAGAGTGGCTTTTTCCCGCTTTGGTTCCATTGCTGCCTACCTGCAGAGTGCCTGGTTGTTCAAACGTTGAACAAGTCTTGTAGAGCTTTTGGGTTATTGCTGATGATTCCCATCACTCCTTGAGCAAGAAGAGATTTGGCCTCCTCTCTATCATCGACTGTCCAGGCGCAGAGCTGGTAGGCAAAGGATAGAGCTTCCTTGATTTGATCCTTCGATGGTTTTACATAGGAGGGATGGGTGATATGCCTTCCAAAACCATGACGGAGTATTCTAGGGACCCCAGATTCATCTCCATAGATAAGGCCGGTCGGGATAGACCCTTTGCTCTTTCGTTTGAATCTGAGTAGGCTGATCGGATTGAATGAACTGACCAAACATCGGGATTCCAGTCCGGATTGGCGAATCTGCTCAAGCAGAAGCTGCTCCACTCCAAGGTTCTTTGTACCGGGTGCCTTGATCTCAATATCATAATAGAGGGCAGCACCTCCCAAGGCAAAAAACATCAGTGAGCAAGGGAACATGTTCTCCCTTTCCGATATCAATCTCCTTGAGTTGTTGGTAGGAGAGTTCAGCTACTTTGCCTGGGTGGCCTGCCACCCGCTTCAGGTCATAGTCGTGGATCACGACCAACTCGCCGCTTTTACAACGTTGTACATCCAGTTCTATTCCATCAATATTATGTTCCAGGCAGTCAGCAAAGCTGGGAAGTGTATTTTCAATGTGGTCAACTGAAGACCCTCTGTGTCCAAACAGAAGAGGCCTAGCAAATACCTGTTTCATTGTCTTCCTCCGAAGCGAAGATGGGCTACCTCATCCCTCCAGAGCGTACTGTCCACCGTTTCAAGTATGAGAGGCATGTTTTCAAATCGTGCATCACTTACAATGTGCTCAAAGGTGGCCCATCCAATGCTTCCCATACCAAGCTTGCATGTCGGTCAAGATGACTGCCGGCACCGCTTTTTGCATCGTTGAGATGCATTCCCTTGAGATGTGAGATTCCAATGAGCTCATCGAATTGCTCCATTGCTGTATTGAATGCTTCGGGGCTGCTCATGGAGTATCCTGCAGCATGGGCATGACAGGTGTCGATGCAGAAGCCTATTCGTTCTCTTTCTTTGCATTGTTCAAAGAGATATGCAAGCTCCTCAAAGGTAGACCCCAAGTTCGTGCCCTGTCCTGCGGTGTTCTCGATCACAGCAATTGCATGGTCAGTTTCCTTGAGGGCAATATCGATGCTCTGAGCAACAAGAGCGAGACTCTCCTTGGTATCAACGAGTCCCAAGTGGGATCCTGGATGGAAGTTAAGAAGGCTCAATCCCAATTGCTCAACCCGCCGAAGTTCATCGATGAAGGCATCTAGGCTTTTCTTTCGTTTTTCAGGGTCAGGATTACCCAGATTGATAAGATAACTATCGTGTACCAGCACTTGTTGTGCTGTAAAACCTTTCTCCGCCATGGTAGACTTGAACAGTTCTATGGCTTCCTTCTCCAGATCCTTGGATTTCCATTGCCGTTGGTTCTTGGTGAACATTCCAAAGGCATTGGCTCCAAGGTCAAATGCCTGTATGACTGCGTGCTGTACACCGCCGGCAATACTGGTATGTGGTCCTATGGTATGCATAGGAGAACGTTAGAGCTTGAGGCTAGGGTTGTCAATCATCAGAACTCGTGGTAGTGTCCACCTTACATAGGAGCGAATGAGCATGATACAACGGCAATGGGCCTTAGGGGATGAGCTCGCGGGCTTCCAGCTGGTGGAGATTACCCACCTTGATGAGTATGAAGGAACCGGATATTTATTTCGACATATTGAAACCAATATGGAGGTCTTTCAGCTCATCAATTCTGATAGAGAGCGATTCTTCAGCTATGTCTTTCGGACGCTTCCCAACAATGATTGTGGTATCGCACATATTCTGGAACATAGTGTGTTGGCCGGTAGTCAGCGCTATCCAGTAAGAGATCCATTCATGACCCTGCTCAAGGGCAGTACCAATACATTCATGAATGCCATGACCTACCCAGATAAGACCCTGTATCCAGGTGCAAGTCCATTGAAGAAAGATTTTGAGAATCTTTTCCATGTATATACAGATGCTGTATTCGCTCCTCTGCTACGCGAGGAGACGTTCTGGCAAGAAGGTGTACGCCTTGTTTGTGAAGAGGAGAGTTGCCACTTTGAAGGAGTGGTCTACAATGAAATGCTGGGTGACAGCGCTGACCATGATTCAATTGTCGGCAAGGGCAGTATTCGATCCCTGTTCCCTGACTCTCCGTACTCCTTTGAATCAGGCGGTAATCCTGAGCAGATTGTTCGTTTGGATTACCAGCAGTTCAGATCCTTCTATAGCCAGTTTTACCACCCCTCCAACTGCAAGCTTTTCTTGTTTGGTGATATGGAGGTTGGGGAATATCTTTCGTTCCTTGACGGGGAGTATCTGAAGACACGTGGATCCCTTAAGGTAAACAGCCTCTGCCCAACATCTGAACCTTGGAAGAAAGAAAGAAGTGTTACCCTTACCAGTCCCATGGAAGAAGGGCAGACGAAGGAGAGCGCCTCTATAGTGCTTTCCTGGGCTACCACTGATGTTACCGACCCCTTGCAGGTCATCACCCTCTCTACGCTTGTTGACCTATTGCTTGGTAATCAGGCAGCGCCCCTCTACAAGGCACTGCTTGACAGTGAGCTAGGTATCGATATTTCTCCTGAAAGTGGGATGAGTGCTGACTTCAGGCAGATGCCGTTCCTCGTAGGCTTCAAGGGGATCAATCCGGACTTGGCAGAGGAAGCAAAAACTTGCATCCTGAAGGCTTTGCAGGAAATCGTGAAAGAGGGACTGGAACCAGAAATGGTTGCCTCGTCCCTGAAGAGGATTCGCTTCAAGCAGCTGGAAATACCGGGAGGTGTTCCCAACGGGTTGAGGGCATTGAACAGAAGCCTTAGAGGGTGGCTCTATGACCTCTCTCCCTGTGCCACTATAGAATCGGGGAAACCTCTTGAGGCACTTGAGAATGCGCTGCATAAGGACCCTCGCTACTTTGAGAAATGGATCAAACGCCATCTTCTGGACAATCCTCACCGTTGTTTGGTTACTGTGAAACCCGATGGTGAACATCAGAAGAGACAGACGGATGCCATAGCTCGATACGCAACACAGCTCACGGAGTCCCTGGATAAGAAAGAAATCAAGGTTTTGAAAGACCAGAACCAGCGTTTCCTGCAGTTTGAGATGGAAGGAGATACCCCAGAGGCATTGGCTACCATTCCACGCCTCCATCTGGAAGATCTACCATCTACAATTCGTCCCAACACCCACCAAGAGGTGCAATGTGCAGGACAACCACTCTTTATCCGACCCCAGTTTTGTAACCAGATAGTCTATGCTGACTTTGCTTTCAATGTGGAGGACTTCAGTGAACGTGAACTACTGCTGTTTCCGTTGTATACGCGAATGCTCCAGACCACTGGCCTCGGGAAACTCACCTATGCACAGGTGGCAACCAGACTGAAACACCTGACCGGTGATTTTAACGTCTATGGTGAATTGGGTAGTTCTTGTAACAACAATGATGTCTTGACGCTGCTTTGCAGGGTCAAGACGCTCAGAGAAGATTTTGAACCTGCCATGGAGTTCATCCAGCAATTGCTCTCTGGAGCAAATGTGGGGGGGGATTTGAAACAGTTGAAGCTGGTACTGAACAACTTCAGGACTGATTTTGCTGATAGTGTTACCTACAGCGCCCACAGCTTTGCAAGTCTCTGTGCAGCGAGTGTGTTCTCTCCCATCCAGTGGGAAGGGGAGCAACTCTCAGGTCTTCATCAATGGTTCTTCCTAGAGTCTATAGAAGAGAAAGACCTTCCCGCCATTGCCCAGGAACTGGAACAGTTGCAGAGAAAACTTTCAAACCGTAGGAGATTGCAACTTCATCTCAGCTGTGATGAAGAGTTGGTCCATGAGTACGTTCCGGTATACGAAGCATTCACAAAAGCCTTTTATGACCTGGGAGAGATCCAGATGTCCCCTCGCTCCTACAAAGAAGTAAGCAAGGGAACCATCCATGAGGTACAACTCTACCGGCTTCCTGCAACCGTAAGTTATGCAGCATGGGCCATGCGGACTGAGAAGCGGGGTACTGTTTTACAGGCTGCCCAGATTCTACTTGCAAATATCTTGACGGGTAATGATCTGTGGGAAGTAATCAGGGGACAGGGTGGCGCCTACGGTGTTGCCGCAAACGCTGATGTCATGGAAGAAATCTGTGTGTTCTCCACCTACAGGGATCCCCGAATTGCAGGCACCTATCGCGATTTCATCCAGATTCTTAATAGATATGCCCAAATTGATATTGATCCGGGGCATATTGAGAATGCCTTGATCGCAACCATTGGCAGTGAACTTAGGCCGCTTTCTCCCAGCCAGGATTCCATTCTTGCTTTCAGAAGGTTGCTCTACCACATCAGTGATGAGTTCAGGGCAATGAGACGCCAGCATCTGTTGCAGTTGGACAGTAAACAACTCAATGAAGGAGCGAAAGCCTTGCTCCGTGCTGCAAAGGAAGAGGACTCCTACGTGGTGCTCAGCGGGCACAGTTACTGGAGACGGAGAAAGAGAAACACCCTATTCTCGATCGTCCTTCTGTACGCCTTCCTCTCTAGCAGGGTCTCCCCAGATTCTGGAGAGTGAGGTTGAAGACTGTGCATTTCTTAGCTTGAGCACTACGCACTGTTTGAGGCTTGCTTGGTTACGTGCAATATCCTCAGCAAGACTCTTGCAGGTAGGACTTCCACAGAGTCCGCAGTCAATACCGGGTAGCACTTTCAGGATATCGCTCACTTTTTGGAGTTTGTAGAGCGCCCTGGAACGGTCAGTATCGAGCCCCATTACCATGGTTGCCTTAAAAGGGGGGGGCAACAGAAGGTTGTCATGGAAAGCTTTTTTTCTGAGCTTGGATACGTTTGATGAGAACTGCATCAAGCACCTCTGGGAGCTGTTGGGAGAAGTGCTTGAGCCGCTCTGAGGCAAGGAATCGGTTTCTCACTGTGAGAATGCCTCCCACACACCCCTCTGCACAGGCATCCAACTCAAGAAATTGCAGATTAGTCTGTTCTTCTTCTTCGAGAATCTCCAGGAACTCAATGACATTATGCATCTCATCAACAGCAAGGGTGCGCCCATTGTGGGAAGGAATCTGACCTTTGACCAAGCTCCAGAGCAGAGCCTGCTTGGTGCACATTGAAAAGGTGAGGGTACCTTCTTTCCCTTGGTCATGTTTTGCAAGATAGGTGCTGATTAGGTTATACGCGGTATCGATATTGATGATGCCGTCGAACAGACGGTTCTCTTCTGATCCTTCAGTATTGAACTGGGCAATCTTCGCTGCACATGGGGTGAAATAGAATATCCCCAGGTTTGATGATAGCTTTGAAAGCTCGCTTCTTGCAAAAATGGCAGTCACTTGTGCCGGTGGGCGCAGTCTGCTCAGGTTATCCACCAGGAGGGGAAATCGTATCTGGATTAAGCGTTGTACTGCAGGGCAGAAATTGCTTATGAGGGGTAACTCGGTTACTTCTTCCTCCGCCTTTAGGACATTCAGGATATCAACCCCAGTCTCAGCAAGGTAGATATGGGTGAACCCGATTGCATACAAGGCGCCTAGTATCTCAGATAGTGTGATGGTGTCAGGGAATTGGGCAAAGAAAACGGCAGGGATGATAGCAACACGGACTTGGTAGTCCTCTAATTGGTTGAAGGGGTCCTGTTCCACCTTGATGGCATCATTGGGACAGACTGCCATGCATTGGCCGCAGTCAATACAGAGTTCCCCGTTAATCTCTGCCATTCCGTGGTGAATCCGAATTGCCTGGGTTGGGCAACGCTTCATGCAATGCGTACATCCTTTGCAGGAGGAGTTGATGACACGGATGGCATGATGGAATACCTTCTCACTCATGACTCCTCCTTCAGGTCAAACCCCATGGTTATATGGGTATGTTCGCCTGCTTTGGTCTTGATGGAGAGCCGGTCACAGCTCTTCTTGATATTCGGCAGTCCCATGCCAGCCCCATACCCAAGTTCCATGATTTCTTCGGTGGCTGTAGACCACCCTTCTTTCATTGCCAGATCAAGATTCGGAATACCCGGGCCTGTATCGATGACTTCCACGGTAATTGCATCTTCACTCAGCTCACAAACAATCCTACCCCGTAGGAGTGGGCAATGACATTGATCTCAGCTTCGAAGACAGCGACAATGATTCGCTTGATCACCTTCGGGGGAGATTCAACTGTTTGAGCAACCGCTTGAAGTTACTTGACGCAACTCCGGCTACTGAGAAATCTTGGCTGGTACGGTATATTCTTGATGCATCTCAATATACCGGTTTCAATCCTTCTTGAAAGAGCAGGGCACTGGCTTTGAACAGCGAGTAGGAAGTATATGAGAGGGAGATGTTCAGCTCTTGTGCCATATCTATCATGTTTTGGCTTGGTTTCTTGTTCCGCACCAAGAGAATGTTTTTGATGTCGCTCATCTCGCTGTTCTGATCGCCTGGTTGTTTGAGAGTCCTGTAATCAGGAGGATATCATCCTCAAGAATGGTCAACACATCACTCATCAAGTCACTGGCAAATCCTCGTGCAATCTCATCTTCAAGATGGGACTCGCCACAGATGAGCTGTCCATCTACACATGCAATAATATCTTTGAGTTTCATAAGGATGAGTATATCATGGACAGGAGGTATCACGATAGGGTAAACAGGAATTCTTAGGGATCCTTGTTGGTGTTTAGAGAAAGAGAAATTCTTGCAAATCACTCCCTTAGGACACAGCTGGTCATAATCCGACTATTACTTACGCCGTAACACAATCACCTGATATGGATCAACCTGTATGTACTTTGCTACGGTGTAAGGCATTTTGGTTATCAGATCTATATATTCATATTCTTCTAAGGTTTCATGCCAATGAAATGAAATGTTTTGAGGAACAGCACTGATATTTACTGCAATAAAAAACCTCTTCTAAGCGTCCAGTACCTTCTGTGTTTTCTCTGGCCGTTCGAAGGAAGGCAAAGCAACCTGGGTTGTTTGTATTGATGATAGTTTGGTCGGCGAGCGGAGATAATGCGGGCTCATTCTTTCTGATACTCAAGAAGTGCAAGCATATCTTTTAAAATGATAGAGCGCCTGCTATGAGGATCTGAGAGTTCGTTCCTCAGAGATTGTATTTCAATTTTTTTCACGATTGATCTTTCTGGGATGTGAAGAGAGGGAAGGAGCCTCTGTCCAATTTCTCGAACCAATCAAACTGTGGATGTAGATGCCAGGAACTCCCTTGAAGAAGATCATAATTGCAGAAGCAGCGATGAACCGTTTGATGGCAAGTATTTCAGTCTCTCCCTCGGTAATATTTGAGAGAGCTGAAAAGTAGTTGATATTCAATTCATATGGACTGGTAGAACCATCACTTTCATTCCTTCTAGAGATGTAGCCCCCCCCTTCCTTTTGTGCATGTGCCGCCATTGCCTCGATTTCAGGTTTGGAAAGAATATCCTGTACCGGCATCAATCCGATTCCATCATGGGAAGCAAGGAAGTTGAAAAAAGTTACTTCGTTTGAGGGAAGCACAAGTGTTTTTGCCCATGAAGAGAGTGCTGTTGCATCCTGAGAGAGGAATGTATGGAACACAAGGGGAGGAAGCGAAAAAAAATTATAAACCATTGTGGCTTCGTTGTGTCCATTTCCAAAGTACGAGATGTTATCTCTGTGAGGCACATTTGTCTCAGTGATCAGAAGACTGTCGGGTAAGAGAGTGGAAAGAATCTTTGAAAAGAACTGTATGATTGTATGTGTCTTTGGATGATGGATGCAACGAGTACCCAACTCCTTCCAAAGAAAAGCAACGGCATCGAGGCGGACCACTGATGCTCCATGTGCCAGATAGAGGAGCAGGATTTCAGTCATCATGAGTAGTACGTTAGGATTGTGGTAGTTTACATCTACTTGGTCGCTACTGAACGTGGTCCAAACCAGCTTTTCACCTATCTTGGTAAGCAAGGGCAAAGCACGTGGCCTGAACACAGAACTGATATCCTCATTGCCTTGCAACTCAATAATGAAATCCTTATAGCGAGGATCATCTTTCAGGGATCCTTGGACCCACCTATTCTTTCTTGAGAGGTGATTGGCAACAAAATCGACCATGAGTAGATACTCTTTCTGCAGTGCGTGGATATCTTCCCAGCTCCCAAAGGCAGGGTCGACCGCGGCAGGGTCAATAACGGAAAACCCATCATCAGAGCTGGAAGGGTAGAAGGGAAGGAGGTGTACCGTTGAAATGACTGGGCCGATATACTCGTGCAGGAATGATTGCAGGAGGGGGAGTGTTGGGCAGTCTGGTTCTCCTATAAGGGAATCTGCATACGTGATGAGTATTGATGTATGCTGCTTTAAAGGAACTCCTTTTCTAATCGACTTTTTTTTGAAATTCTCCTTGGTATTTTTTTTCCAACAAAGAGACGAATGCATCACCATACTGTGTTGCATCTCTCTTTCCGTATAGCTCTGTCAGATAAGGGATGACCAAATCCTGCAAACTTGTTTTACTCATGATGACTCTCTGATAATAAGTGTCGGGCATAGGATGATTTGCATGTTCTCTATACCATCAGCTTTTTGCTCTATACGTTGGATGCTTCTCCTGTATAGCTTTGATCAGTAGCTTTGTAACCAACGAACCGATATCTGCAATGGGTTGACGCACAGTGGTAAGGGGTGGGCGGTACAATTCGGCCATAGGTACGTCGTCGAATCCGGTAATGGCAAGATCTGTCCCTATGGAGAGACCTCTTTCTTTCCCCGCATTGATGGCGCCGAATGCAATACTGTCGTTGAAGCAGATGATGCAGTCGGGGGGGGATGAGGAAGGTCCAAAAGTTTATGCGTCTGTGCAAACCCATCCTTCTGGTCAAAACTGCCGATGCATACCATCTCGTCCGGAAGAGAAAGTCCGATGAGTTCCATATGTTTTCTGACAGCTCTCAGGCGAACGCTAGAGAACATGACCGAAAGAGGGGGGAGCGATACACGCAATTCTTGTATGCCCTTTACCGGCAAGGTGGTCCACTACACAAGCCATTGCATAATCACTGTCCTCTTCAACAAAGGGAAAGTCTTGCTTGTTTTCAACCATGCCGAAGGAAGCAAAAGGAAAGTCAATTGATGAGAGGTAGTCTATCCTTTCATCGTGGCAGAGGGTCCGGCTTATGATAAATCCATCAACCCTTCGCCCGTTTATCAGCTTTTTTTTATAGAGTGATAGTTCATTCTCTCTTTTTTTGCGTATGCAACAAGCAAATCCAACCCTTGCTCTGATGCTTCTCTACCGATGCCCGCGAGCAATTCACTAAAGAATGGTTCACCATAGCCCTTGGCAGAATACGGAACCACAATACCAATGGTATCAGTTACCTTTTTTTTGCAACCGTTGGGCGATACTATTGGGCACATAACCCATTTCTTTTGCGGTAGTTTGTACCAGACGTATTGTTTCAGGACTTACATCGGAACATCCTGCTAATGCACGGGAAACTGTAGTTACCGATTTGTGTACGTGCTCTGCAATATCTTTCAAAGTCACCATAGTGTGTTGCTCCAAGTTGTTGTATAGGGTTTGAGAAGCGTACGGAGTGTATCCAGGGAAAACGATTCCTTGCCTATCTTGAAGTTTGATTCTACCATATCCCTTCGTGCATGTCTGTCGAAAAGGACGGTACACGCGGCATTGGCCGCTTGTTCTATCTGTACCGGGGGAAGCTGAGCTAGCCCTTCTTCATCCCAAGAAAGGCTTTCCTTTTTGCCGAGCTCAATCATCTGGAATCCTGCTTTCCTAATATCACTATTGTATATCTCGTACGGGAATAAGGCGATTGGGAGTTTCGCTTTCACAGCTTCCAGTAACTGGTTGCCCCAACCCTCCCAGTAGGAAGGATACGTCACCATATCTGCATGTGCATATGCGTCCCAAAGGCTGTATATCTTTGTCTCTCCTTCTCGTACGGGTATGGCCGATATGATCTCCAATCCAGATCAGGGTAACGTGTCGGATACAGGCTCTCTCTTTCAGTAGGGCAAGGTATGCTCCTTCATCATTTTCAATGCTGCCGGCAAGTAAAAGGATGACTTTACTCGTTTCTGTGAATACCTGTCCATTATAGAGAGCTGTATTGCGATATGCTTCCAGTTTCCTCTCCAGTATCTGGGCAAAATCAATAGCAAGCTCAATCCCCTTTCGCTTTACCACTCTGGTGGCTTGTAATAGGAGCACATCTTCATCCTTGATGCCGAACGCTTCCCGTAAATCGCTGTTATATGTGTCTTTCTGCCAAGGGCCATCGCTGAAATCAAACGTGTTGGGGATTATGGTGGCGGTGATGCCCTTGCGCTCATCTAACGCCTTTTGGGCCTTTGAGTTGATCACCACATGGGCATAGTGCTTGTCATGGGGAGGTAGGTACTGGTCGGCTATCTTCATGGCATGCTTGCAGGTGAGTGAGATGGGTGTGACTCGCTCCCAATAAAAGTCATGATGATGGGCAAGTACATGGAGTCTTCGTTGTTGTATGGCTTTCTCCAACGCGATTGCGGCAGCTGGGTGCAGTCCCACCGACCAGATGTTCTCCACAATAAGGACATTCAGGTGGGCTGCATCAATCCAAGAGAGTAAATCCTTGGTCAGTGCCAGAACCTCCCTTTCCATTGATTCTTCATATGCCGCTTCACTACCAAACTCCTCAAGATTCTCGAATGTTCCGCGATTCAATGAGCGCACCTCTTCTCTAAAATAGGACAGGGAAGGAAGTACGGAACACTGATTATCATGTATTGGGGGGTTGTCCACAGCAATAGTGAACAGTGTGTCCTTCTGAAAGAAATACATCACGCCACTTGTCCATCTCTAGGGAGACACCATCAGTGTCACCAGTCTTGAAATGGATCATTCCGATTGAAAGAGATGTATACTGTTTTCCACTCATTCTTTCACACCCCCGGCAGCCAGTCCACCAGTAAGATTCTTCTGGATGGACATGAAGAGAATCATCACCGGGATAGCGGTAAGCATTGATGCAGCCATTATTCTATCCCAAATAGCATTCTTCGATACAAAGAGTGTTTTCAGCCCAATAGGTAGGGTATAGAGCCCTTTGTAGCTCTTTAGGAAGATCGAAGCGAACATATACTCATTCCAGGCGATCATGAAGCAGTAGATGAAGACAGTGATGATTGCAGAAATGGAGAGTGGGATGATGATTCGTATGATGGTGCCGAATCTACTCAGTCCTTCAATCATGGCAGCCTCCTCAATGGAGTAGGGAATGGTCCGGAAATAGTTGCCCAGCATATACAGTGAGACAGGGAGTGTTTGCACTACATAGATGATGATCAGGCTGGCAACAGTGCCTGCTGGAGTTGCGAGCAATCCGGATGCTGCAAATATGCGGTAGAGGGGAATCAGTAAGAGGATTCCCCCGAACATATACACAAACAACACTCCTCGTTGGACAATGGAACGCCCCCGAAACACGAGTCGGCTAAAGGAGTATGCTCCCAGTATTGCGAGGCATACCGATGTGAAGGAGGCCAAGAACGCAACCAAGAGTGAATTTGCGAAATATTTTAGGAAAGGAAAGACATCTCCAGTACTCTGATATTTGGAAATGATAGCTTTTTTCTGTGCTTCAGTGAGGTCTGGTGATTCACTGAGTAAAAGTTGAACCGACTCAGGCACGTCCTTGAGAGAGCTCCCAATGTTCAGTAGTTCTTTATAGGCTTCCAAATTCACCTTCGAAGGAATCCACGAAGGGTTTCCCCAATCCCAGGAGTATTTCAGTGAGAGGGACAGCATCTGAGCAAATGGGAAGAGGCAGAAAAACAAGATTGCCATGATCATGAGGAAGAACAGTACGCTTTTTTTTACTACATTTCTTTTTTTTTACCATTTGAGTACCTTCTTGACATAGAAAAGAATGAATCCGATTAAAATCAAGAATTGCAATACTGCTAGAGTTGCTCCTTGTCCAAAGTCCATGCTTCCGGTAAACGCCTTGAGGTAGGTATACACAGAGAGTACTTTTACATTGCTGGATAAGAGATATACCTCATCGAATTTGTTAAAGTTCCAAATTACCCTGAGAAGAATTAATGCATTTACCACATAATAGATTTCAGGCATGGTTATTGCCTTGAATTGTTGCCATGAAGAGGCGCCATCAACTTCGGCCGCTTCATAGAGTGTTTTATCAATTGCTTGCAAGCGAGCAAGGACCATCAGATAGGTAAAAGGAAAGTTCTTCCATATGCTGAAGGTAATCGCAGCCCAAACTGCAGTACTGGGATCTCCTACGATATTGACTCTCTCAGCAAAGAATCCTAGCTTTGCATGGAAAATGTCCATAAATACACCATTTACGGGGTCAAAAAAAACAAACTGCCAGGCAAATACCACAGATATAACTGGAGCTACATAGGGAAGGAGCACGATGCTTCTTACCAGCCCCCCCCGCAAAGGGAACTCCTTGTTCAATGCTAATGCCACTACCACTCCGAGGACCGTGGTCCCTAGTGTTGTAAGAATTACATATAATACAGTTGTACCGAGCGCTGTCCTGAATTCATGGTCAGCAAGGACTGATGCATAGTTCCCTAATCCTACAAAAGAACGTTCTCCTGAATAATCGAAGGTGAACATGCTGAGAAACATATTGTAGATGATGGGATACAGAATCAGGATAAGGATGATTGCTACCGATGGAAGTACCAATGTCCATCCCAAGCGTTGTTCCTGTTGTGCCCGGGTTCTTTGGATCTTCATTTTCGTAGATACTCTTGGACTTAGTTGCATTGTATACCCCTAAAACGTTTTGGGTTTTCAAGAGGGGGGGGAGGGCAGTGCCCTCCCTCCTTATACAGGGTCATTGTTCAATGATTTTCCTCATTTCAGTCTCTGCCCAATTCATCGCTGAATCGATGGGCATTCTTTCTTGGGTGATTTTGTAAAGCATTTGAGGAATGATCATTTTTGCAGTAATCTCACTGGCAGCTTCAATTCGTTTACCTTCAACGATACTGAAGGTCTGCACATTTTCTAAACCGTCAATGATATCAGCCATTTTCTGTGTACCATAACGCTTAAACAATCCTTGAGGGTCGTTTTGGAAGCGTTCATTGGTTGCAATCTCCTTCAACATTGGATTCATGCCACCGGGAGCCATATGCAGGAAGGTGATATAGGCATTTGGGGTATAGAGGTAGCGAAGGAATTTCTTTGCTGCTGCTGTCTGTTCTGGAGTGCTCTGGTTGAAGAGGCCAAAAGAGACAACCGTACCGTATCCCGCAGGAACCTTCTTCTGTACCATCGTGGCAACTTCTGTTTTATTGACTAGGTCAGGGTCAAAACTCGAACCTTTCAACTCTGAGAAATACTCGCTGGTCAGGGAGCCTGCAGCAGCTTCCTGGACTGCCAAGTCGTCCATGATATAGGTGGAATAGAAGAACATTGCCATCTTTCCTTGCAGGTAATAGTCACGAGCGCGCCAAGTTTGTGGTCCTGGTGGGTTGTATTTGGCCAACTCTGTATAGAACTCAACTGCCTCACGCATCTCAGGAGAGTTGAAAATCAGTTCTCCTTCAGCATTGAAGAGTGCCGCACCATTGGACATTGCAATAGGGGTGAAACACTGTTCTGTGTACGCCTCTGGTAGAGTCCCCACCAAGATTCCATATTGGTTTATCTCAGGTTTGTAGAAGCGCTTTGCTGCAGCAAGTACATCATCCCATGAAGTGGGAGCCTTTAGTCCTTCTCTACTGAACCAGTCACTGCGATACCAGATACCCTGGATCCAGCCATGATAAGGAAGCGCATAGTACTGATTCTTTCCGCTGGTTTCCAGCACTTTCAGAGGGCCACTATAAAAATTATCAACGCCAATTTCCTGTATGACTTCTGTTGCACTCGCAATATCTAGCATGTTTTGTGCACCGAATGAAACAGCAGTTTCAGCAGGTCCTTCGAAGAGAGCTGGAAGCGAGCCGGTTGCTTTTGCTGTTTGTGCTTGAGTTACAAGATTATTTTCATCAACAGGAATCAGATTGATGCTGACATTTGGATTCAAAGCCATGAATGTGTCGATCAATACCTGAATGGTTGCCATCCGGTCAGACTGTGTCTCAGTAGTCCAGAATTCAATTTCTACAGGTTTTGTTTCCATGACCTCTGCCTGGGATTGCGCAAACAATGTTCCAGTGCTCACAAGAATCAGAACAAGAAGTATCAAGAGTCCTTTTTTTTCATACAAATCTCCTTTTTTTTGTATAGTTTCTCTACCCCTAAAAATATTAATCCAAAACGTTTTGGGTATGGTTTATGTATATTCCGAAACGTTTTGGAAGTCAAGATTGGAATTCTTTGGATACACAAAAAAAATGAAAATTTTTTTGATGGGGCTCAGTGCAAGAGAACAATGGGAGATTCAGGAAGCATGATGAATTTGCGCAATGGAAACTCCAGGTTTCACTTCCTGTAAATCCGTTGATATTTGATAGGACGTGTAGGATTCTCTTTGGAACTGTTTTTTTTCCGATTCAGTGTACTGGATAAGGTCTTCCCGTATGCAATACAAGTTCACTCTCAACTTGCAAACAATGCTTTAAAAAAAAGCAGTGGGAACGGCTATACTGCTTTGGTAAGGAGGCGCGGTGTGCGTTACATTGGAGCATTGGACCAAGGGACTACTAGTACCCGTTTTATCATTTTTTGATCAGAGTGGAAGCATTGTCTCCTCGTATCAGTTGGAGCATGAACAGATTTTCGTCAAACCCGGTTGGGTAGAACACGACCCATGGGAAATCTGGGACAACAGCTGTGAATGCATAAGCAAAGCACTCAAAGAGGTTGATTTAAAAGGAAGCGACATAGAAGGTATTGGGATTACCAACCAACGAGAAACAGTCATCGCTTGGAATCCCAAGACAGGAAAAGTCTGGCACAATGCCATTGTCTGGCAGGACCTTAGAGGATCAGAGTTGATCAATCGCCTGAAGGAAGAGGTCGAAGCAAGCTACCTGCAAGATAGGAGTGGATTGATCTTCAGCCCTTATTTTGCCGCTTCAAAGATAGCTTGGTTGTTGGAGAACGTTGAAGGACTGCGTGATGCAGCAGAGAAAGGGGAGGCAGTATTCGGGACCATCGATACCTGGTTGACCTGGAACCTGACTGGCGGCAAAGCAATTGTGACCGACGTGTCCAATGCCAGCCGCTACCTCTTGATGAATATTGAATCCTGTACCTGGGATGACGAACTACTTGAGCTGTTCAATGTACCCAAGCAATCACTTCCGACGATTGTTCCTTCCAGCGGAATGATATACGGTACAACCACTCCCAGTGGTCCTCTTAGAGCAGAAGTGCCTGTTTGTGGTATTCTTGGGGATCAACAGGCTGCTCTCTTCGGGCAGGCTTGTTTCACAGAAGGTTTGGGTAAAAGTACCTATGGTACCGGTGGCTTTTTGTTAGTAAATACTGGAGAGAAGCTGATCAAGAGTACACAGGGGCTACTCACAACCGTTGCCTATCAACTTGGAGACCAACGTCCTGTATATGCCTTGGAAGGTTCCATTGCAGTGGCTGGCTCCTTGGTTCAGTGGGCTCGTGACAACCTGAAACTGGTGGAAAACCCCCAAGAGCTGGACAAGCTGGCCTGCAGTGTGTCAGACTGCGGCGGAGTATACATCGTTCCAGCATTCAGCGGATTGTTTGCTCCCTATTGGCGTTCAGATGCACGTGGCGTAATCGCCGGCTTGACCGGGTATGTCAATCGTGCACATCTGTGTAGAGCCATTCTGGAAGCAACTGCATTCCAAGTCCATGATATCTATAAGGCCATGGAACGGGATAGTCATATTGTGATGCCCAGTTTGAAGGTTGATGGAGGAATGACAAACAGTAAGCCATTGATGGAGTTCCAGGCTGACCTGTTGGGCGTTCCGGTTATCAGACCTTTGATCGTGGAGACAACCGCCCTTGGAGCTGCTTATGCAGCAGGGTTGTCCGTTGGGGTTTGGAAAGATTTTGATGAGCTGTCTGCCTACTGGAAGGAAGGCAAACGGTGGGAAGCGAATATGAGCGAGGAAGTGCGAGAGCAGAAAGTCCAATTCTGGAAAAAAGCGGTAAACCGTACCCTGGATTGGGAGTGCGAGGATAAGGAGTAGCAGTTGTTGGTGGTTGGCGATGCATTGCAATCCATGATTTCATTGCTCCGTCCTGCTTTGCAGGTCGGTATCCTTGCATGGTTGTTCTATCGATTTTATGTGACCATAGCTCAGACCAAGGCCCAGCAGTTGGTGAAGGTCTTGGTTGTGATGTTCGCGTTCTATGCAGTGAGTTACATTCTCAAGTTGGATGTACTGCTCTGGTTCTTTCGATATATATCCATTCCAGCGACTATTTTTATCTGTATCGTGTATCAGCCTGAGCTTAGGCGTTCCTTTACCCAGCTCTGGAGTGGCCGAAGCAGATTGTTCCGTATAGGAACCCAGACTACCAGTAGTGACCAGATTGACTCAATTCTCAACGCTTGCAATGTGTTGGTGAACAAACGAAGAGGAGCCTTGATAGTGTTCCCCCGACGTTTGGGGATCAAGAACATTACTGACAGCGGGACGAGGCTGAATGCCGACCTGTCCACCAGTTTGATCCTAACCGTATTCGACCATGATACCCCATTGCATGATGGGGCGATGGTTGTACAGGGTGGAAGAATACTGGCTGCAGGATGTTATCTGCCCTCAGTGAGCAAACCGATATCAAGAAGAGTTTCGGTACTCGTCACCGGGCCGCACTTGGCTTGGCGGAGGAATCTGATGCTGTTGTCTTGATAGTCAGTGAGGAGACCGGGGCGATCAGCATGACCTATAATGCCAACCTCTACTATGACCTAGACACTGGTACCATCAAACGTATGTTGTTGGCTCTCTTCAGTTATCATGATATAACCCCAGAGGATTTGTTACAGGAGACTGGTAGTGATGAAGCTGAATAAGTATCTGCAATGGGTGCTCTACAACTGGCCGGCAAGGTATTGTCCTTGGTGTTTGCCGTGTTGGTGTATGCCTTCATCCAATTTTCCACCATGGGAGCAAGGGTTGTTTCCATCCCGATAGAAGTGTACCTGCCATCTCCTTGGAAGCTGAGAGTTTGGTACCTGCCTCAATTGAGGTAAGTATCCAGGGCAATGAGGATATCATCTACCTCATTAATCCCGAATCCATTGATGCCAGTCTGGATTTTTCCTCGGTTGATGAGGCTGGTATTGCCACAGCTCCGGTTGTTCTCAGATACGAAGAAGACGTCTTTGAGAGTGCAGGCATTGCACTGCAGGCTGATCCCCAATACTATCGGATTCTCTTCAATGAAGGGAGTGGGCACTGATGGTCAGTGGTATTGGTGTCGATGTAGTGAATATTCAACGAATGGAACGTCTCTCAGATCACGTAAAGTCCAGGATTTTTCATCCCAGGGAACTGGATGAGGCGAAGACGATGGCAGAGGGAGTCCAGGCTGAATTCCTTGCCGGTAGATTCGCTGCAAAGGAAGCACTCGGAAAAGCCCTCGGGACCGGTCTTGCACATCTTTCATTACAGGATATCTGGGTCGAGAGAGCCACTTCCGGGAAGCCTGAACTACACTTCAAGGGAAACGTACAAGCATTGGTAGGCAAGAGAACTGCGATGCTCTCCATCAGTCATGACAACCCCGTCGCTATTGCAATGGTGGTTCTTCAAGGAGCTGATGATGCCACGAACTGATTGGAGACGCCCCCCCCTGCAGCAACTTGATACTTCCCACCGGCGTATCCGCCTAACGGTCTCGTATCATGGATCCCACTACAGTGGTTGGCAGCGGCAACACAACGCCCTCACCGTTGTCCAGGTCCTGGAACAGGCTGTAAAGACCATGATTGGGGAAGATGTGGAAATTATTGGAAGTGGAAGAACAGACAGCGGGGTGCATGCCCTGGGACAGGTCTGTCATATGGATATAAAGAACCAGAAAGTCAGAGCAGAGAAATTTGCCCTTGCCCTGAATCGACTGCTTCCTCAGGATATCAGAATACTGGAAAGTATTGAGACTGACAGTACATTCCATGCGCGTTTTACTGCCATGGCTAGAATGTATCGCTATTACTTCAAAAGAGAACAGGATATGACAGCCTTCGACCAAAGCTTGGTTGCGAAGGTGAAGAAATTTCCTTCTCTTGAGCTGCTCAATGGATATGCTTCCTGTATTCAGGGAACTCATGACTTTACCACATTTACCGCAAGCGGTGATGTCTCTTCCAGTAGATGGCGCGATATTTATGAATCCTACTGGAAGATGGAAACAGACAGGTGGGGTGGAGAACTCTTGACTTATACCATCTGCGGGAATGCCTTTTTTTTGTATAAGATGGTACGTTCCTTGGTTGGATCGATGATGGATTTTGCCGAGTCAGGTATGCCGGTAGAGGAATTCTCTTCCGTTCTTGCCAGCAAGGATCGCGCCAGGGTAGGGCGTACCGCCCAATCGTGTGGCCTGTATATGTACAGGATCAGCTATGATGAGACTGAGTACGCTTGGTTCGAGGAGAAGCATAATGAGTGAACGTGAAGAGAAACGAGAACAGCTGGCTTCTGCTCTGATGGATTTCGTCTATCTCTGTGATGAAGCTGAGGCGGTAATTGCAGATAAAGATGTCACCTACACTGAACGTGCGGATTTCTCCTCCGTAGTTGATGCAGTGCTCCCCCCCCTTCCCGTGGACAAGGACTCCATACAAGGGACCAACCTCAAACAACTTGAGTCCTTGGTAAGTCGGTGTTCCAAGTGTGGGCTCAGTGAGGGACGTATCCATCCAGTGTTTGGGGAGGGTGTGGTCCCTGCCCGTCTGATGGTTATTGGTGAGGGCCCTGGTGCGGAGGAGGATGCTTCAGGACGTGCCTTTGTAGGAAGGGCGGGAAAGTACCTGGATAAATGGCTCTCCTCCATCTCCATGGACCGTAATACCAATGTCTATATCGCCAACATCGTGAAATGTCGACCACCTGAGAATCGAAATCCCCAGAGTGATGAGGTGCAGGCCTGTATTGGGTATCTCAAGCGCCAGATTCAGCTCATCAAACCAGAGATTATATTGCTTATGGGCGCTGTGGCGGCTCACTCCCTGCTGGATGTTACAGATGGAGTGGGTAAGTTGCGTGGTCGATTCTATCGTTATGAAGGAATTCCTGTACTGGTTACCTATCATCCGGCGGGGGTGTTGCGCAATCCCGACTACCGCAGACCGGTTTGGGAAGACCTGAAGAAAGTGGCAGCATATTTGAATATCCAGCTCCCCGGGAGGTCGTGATGCCCAGATTTGCTGAGGTGTTGCTCGATCTTCCCTGGACCAATCTTTCACTTACCAGATTCCTGAGGGCATGGAAGAGAAAGCTTGTGTGGGGCATCGGGTTGTCGTTCCCTTTGCAAGGCGGGAGATGACAGGCTATGTTATCGAGACCTTGGCAGAGGTGGAAGCAACCTACACAATAAAGGATATCAAGCGGGTCATCGACGATACCCCTCTCTACAACGAACAAACCATTGCTCTAGCTGAATGGATGAGTCGTTTCTACCTCTGTAGCAGGGGAGAGGCGTTGAGCATGATGATCCCGGGAGGCAGGAGAGACAGTAGCATCCCTGCACTGGAAAGTGAAGAAGATCTTCTCTTCGGGCGAGTTGAGAAACTCAGTGATGAACAGCAATATGCCATCGATACTATTCTGAAGCGTGAAAAGCCGATGTACTATCTCTACGGTGTAACCGGTAGTGGCAAGAGTGAGGTCTTTCTTCGCTCTGCAGAAGCGGTCATCAAAGAGGGGAAGAAGGTCATCTATCTGGTGCCAGAAATTACCCTCACCCATCAGTTGGCTCGACAGGTCACAAAACGATTTTCCCAGAGAGTGGCGATCCTTCACTCTGCGCTGACTCCCAGTCAGCGGCTTAAGGAGTGGAAGCGGATTATCTCTGGCGAGGTAGATCTTGCCATAGGGGCTCGAAGTGCAGTGTTTGCTCCGTTTCCCAATCTTGGTTTGATCATTTTGGACGAGGAACATGAGAACAGCTACAAGAGTGGCAATACTCCCCGTTACCACGCCCGTCAAGTCGCCCAGAGGCGTTGTCAGAGTGAAGGGGCTACCCTTGTCATGGGGAGTGCAACACCTTCATTGGAAGCCTGGGCATTGATGCAGGAGAACAAGAATGTAGGTTCACTCCACTTACGGAATCGGGTCAGCGGCGGTATCATGCCTATCATAGAGATTGTAAATCTCTCCTATGAGAAAAACCTGATCAGCAAGACATTGCAAGAGAGAATCAAGGAGACACTGAACAAGAAGAAACAGACCATCCTGTTCTTGAACAGGCGTGGGTTCTCCTATTTCTTCCACTGCAACAGTTGTGGGTATGAACTGCGTTGTCCCCACTGTGCAGTCGCCCTTACCTACCATAAAGGTACGGACCAGATGGTCTGTCACTACTGTGGGTATCGCACAAAGCCGATGAGGGTCTGTCCCGAGTGCAATTCTCTTGATGTCAATTACAGCGGATTTGGTACGGAGATGGTGGAAGAGGAAATTCGTCGTCTCTTTCCTACAGCCCGTATTGCCCGATTGGATACGGACAGTGCCAAGAAAAAGGGTCAGGTTGGGAGTGTTATCAAGGCATTCAGGGATGGTGAGATTGACATCCTTCTCGGGACACAGATGGTCGCAAAAGGACTTAATTTTCCGCTCGTTGAATTGGTGGGGATTGTGCTTGCCGATAGTGGATTGAATATACCTGACTTCCGAGCCCAGGAGAGAACCTTCAGCCTTTTGGTCCAGGTCTCAGGAAGGGCAGGAAGATACAACGACCAGGGAAGGGTCATTATCCAGACCTATCATCCGGAGAATCCTGCAATTCAATATGCACTTCAGTCTGACGTGCAGGGTTTTTATACCCAAGAGCTTGAGATTCGCAAACAGACAGGGTTTCCTCCCTACAGTCGATTGATAAACCTAGTATTTAGAGGCCGTAATCAACAGAAAGTGGAACAAGAGGTCGAGAAATTCTCTGCTCATATTGAGCAACTCACCGTCAGTGGAGGCGCTCAGGTGTTGTGTTCCAGTGAGTGTCCTTTGGAGAAAATAGCTTCTAACTGGCGCTACCACTTATTGGTTTCAGGCCCCCAGGCATCCCTGGTCCATCACTTGGTTGCCAAGGCCCTTGACGATTACACCCCACCCAGGGGAGTCTACTTGGAAGTAGATCTCGATCCTTTGCAACTGCTCTAAACCTTCTCTACTTATAGACTGTTTTCAATATCTATTGGAATGATTTGTGTTCGCCCATATTCGTGATAACGTTGACCATTGCAACGGGTGTTGGTATAGTTTGGTATTATGTTAGATATATATACACTTGGAGAAGAGGTACTACAAGAGAAGTGCCAGAAAGTAACCAAATTTGATAACGCGTTGAAGATCTTGGTCGATGCAATGTTCGACACAATGGATGAAGCCGATGGTGTAGGACTAGCAGCTCCTCAGGTTGGGGTGGACCAACGTCTGTTCGTTATCCACATTCGAGGCGCCGAGAAGCGTGCCTATATCAACCCGCAGATCATCGAAACCTCCATTGAGACTGAAACTGACGAAGAGGGGTGTCTCTCCATCCCCGGAGTCTGGCACGACGTACAACGCCCTGCGCGGGTGACTGTACAAGCACAGGATGTGGAAGGGAAAGTATTTCAGGTCAAGGCTGATGGCTTGCTTGCACGAGCTCTTCAACACGAAAATGATCATCTCAACGGTGTCTTGTTCATCGATCGCCTGAATGATGAAGAACGCGAGAAGATGGTGCAAGCCTATGAGAAACGAACCAAAGCCCAGAGGAGAAAGAAACGTTGAGGATTCTTTTTGCCGGCACTGCCGAAATTGCAGTTCCCTCATTACGGGCCTTGTCACAGCACTATGAAATCGCTGCGGTACTAACCAATACTGACAAGCGGGGTGCAAGGGGCAAGGCCCTTGTTGCACCTCCGGTTAAGGTGGCTGCCGAAGAGTTGGGGATTCCTGTATTGCAGTTTGATCATCTTAAGCGTGAGGCACGAGAGGCTGTCAGAGGCTATGGGTGTGACACGCTTGTATGTTTTGCTTATGGAAGGCTGTTTGGCCCGAAATTCCTGAGTCTTTTTCCCCTTGAACAACTGAATATCCATCCCTCATTGCTTCCTTTGTTGCGTGGGCCAAGTCCCATACAAGGGGCAATCCTCTCCCAAGCCAGTGAGAGTGGTATCAGCATACAGCGAATAGCATCAGAGATGGATAGCGGGGACTTGCTGCTTGCTGAGCAATTCCCTCTCAATGGGGACGAAACCACTGAAAGTCTTTCAGCGTTCGTAGCTGAGAGAGCTGCTGATCTTGCGGTGAGGGCTCTTGGTAGATTGCAGAGTGGTACTGCTGTATTTTCTCCTCAGAGTGGAGAAGCAACGTATACGAAAATGATAACCCCTGAAATGCTGATTTGGATTTTTTTTCAAATCCAGCAAAGGCCCTACATGCACAAATCAGGGCAATGATGCCTTGGCCCAAGGCTCGCACGACCTACCAGGGACAGACGCTCCTGATAACGGGTGTTCATGGCACTATAGATGAAGTAGGAGAAGAGCCTTCTGATGTTAGTGTGCCTGTAGGAACAGTGATAGCAAAACAGAAGAATAAGGGGATTGCCATCTCAACTTCTGAGGGAATGCTTTGGGTGACCCGTTTGCAACTTGAAAAACGCAAGGAGATGGATTGGCAGTCCTTTCTCAATGGTAATCAGGATTTTTTGGGATCCAAACTGGGGTAAACTATGAAACGTGTTGTGGTGTTGGCACTCCTTGTGCTTTTGAGTCTCCCGCTGTCGGCTACCACAGAGAAGGTTGCCCTTGTCCTCTCGGGAGGTGGGGCACGGGGATTGGCACATATTGCTGTTCTTGAGGCCGTAGAGGCACGAGGGATTCCCATCGACATGGTAGTAGGGACTAGTATGGGAGCTTTGGTAGGAGGTCTTTACAGCGCTGGTTATTCTCCCTCTGAAATTCGTGATCTCCTTGAAACCTATGATATGGTCGGTTTGTTCTCTACCCTCCACTTGAAAATGCTGAAATTGAAGATGAAGTGTTTTCCTACAAGAATAACCAGGTCTTCTCATTGGGGTTTGGTGAACAGGGGTTGGGAAATGCCCCTGCCTTGATCGGCGACCAACGGATTCTGGAGCTGTTGGGCTATTTGTTCTCTCGATACCCCAATACCATAGATTTTTCAGACCTTCCCATTCCGTTTTACTGTGTGTCCGCAAATGCAGCCACAGGAGAGCGTATTGTCCATAGCGAGGGATCCTTGGTTACGGCTATACGCAGTAGTATTTCCATCCCCATCGTATTTACTCCATTCCCGCAAGGAGATGGCATTCTTGCCATTGATGGAGGTGGTGGATAACCTTCCCATCAATCTTGCACGTAGCCTTGGTGCAAAATACGTCATAGCATGTGATGTAAACGCCTTGGGAATGCAGGATGCTGCAGACCTTGAGAGTCTCTCAGCGATGGCAATGCAGACAGTTGTATTGCTTACCCAGGAAAAGGCTACTGCACAGCATTCCTCATCTGATGTGCTTGTGTTGCCTGTGCTTAAAGATACGTTTGCTTTGGATTTCTCAGCACATGAAGAGATTATTGATGCAGGATGGGATGCAGTGCATGCTCAGGATGCAGCATTCGATGCGCTTGTCGATACACTCTCTTCTGTCCGCCCAATCATTCCAAGGAACGCAAACCGAAGTGGTCGATATTCTCTTCTGTCCACCCCGAAGATTCTACAGATTGAGGTGCAGGACATCTCTTTGAAACCAGGTTCGACCATACCTGAATCTTTCATGTTCTCGGATTTCCTTGGCAGGACACTTAATGCGCAAACTGCAACGGAGTTGCATCTCAAACTTCGTGAAATCAAAAATGCATATGATCTGACTACGCTCAGTTATGAGATGTCCAGCGATGGGAAACTGATGATCTACGCCCGGAGTTTTGGAAGGAGGGATAGAAGTATCAACATGGGGTTCCATGCTGATACCGGCTTCTCGACTGCCTTACCCTCAGGGTTTGTCTGGTATCGTGCTGATGCGTATCTAGATGCATTCCTCGGTGGGTTGGGTAAGAATCAGGATTTTACTTTCTCTGTTAATGCCACACTCGGACAGCGCTCTGGGATGACCCTTGGCTTCTCCTATCCTTTGCTTAGTGGGAGTAAAGGTACCATTGAGGCAGTGGTGCAAGCCGGCTATGGGGCAGGGGCGATGACTCCACTTTCAGCAATGATCAGTGCAAGCAGAAGTGCTCCCTTGGATCGTATGTTTGATAGTGGTGCAGGCTTTCGGTTCCGGTTCGGAAAGTACGGAAGGGCTTCCCTGCAAGGTAGCTATCTGCTTGTTTCTGTGAATGATTCAACCTACACCAAACAGTTTTATGCCTACCGGTGGGAGAGGCTACCATTTCCTATGGAAATATTTCGTCCCGGTTTGCAACTTCGGGGTTTCGCCTCGAAGCATTGGGGCGTCTTGGCTATCAGCAGGGCTTGATCCACTCCGTACGCTTGGGGTGGAAGCAGATATTTGTACTCACGTACCGTGACAGCCTAAGCTATGCAGCCCATCTCTCCCTAATGAGGGAACCATTCCCCTTTATCCAGAGCTATGCAAATCTAGGAGGAATAGACCAGATGGTCAGCTATGGCCCACTCTTCCTCCGTCGTGATATCGCCTACTTGGGTGTGGATTGGCAACACCGACTTACAGAAATCCTTGGGTATCCGGCTTTTGGGAAAATTTCACTACATGGAGGGGTGTATGACGCGTACGATCCCTATAGTGGGTTGCCTCCTACCGAAGATGCCTATTTCAGTTCCAGTCTCTATGATATGGGGCTGGCTCTCATGGTTGGGCTCGATACCCGATAGGAGAGGTTATAGCATCGGTGGGGGCAAGCCTCACAGGCGAGGTTTCTTTCTCCTTGGGAGTCTATTGATGAGTGAAGTCTACAGGTCGTATGCCACTCATCTTCAAGAGGTGTATCAGCGACGGGTGTACCGCATCGGGTAGATGGTCAATTTTCCTGTCCAAATCGCAATAAGGATGGTAGCGGGGGGGGTGCGCATTCTGTGATGGAACCGGCACCATTGCAGCCTACCAGAATCCCCAAGATAGACTCATTGAAATCTCCAATATCAGCATTGAAGAGAGAATCAGCAAGATCAAGACGCAGATAGAGCATGGAAAACGCTTCTTGAAACGACGATACCGTGCTGAACAGTACTCCCTCTATTTCCAAGCCTATACCAATACCTATGACACCTTGGAACATCTTAAATTACTCTATGACCAAGTGTTGGAAGAAGGTCCCTTTGTTGAGTTGATCGTCTCAACACGCCCTGATTGCATTACCGATGAGATAATTGCCTTGTTGAAAAGCTATCAGAATGAGGTGAAACAAGTTTGGGTTGAACTGGGACTACAAAGTGGTAGTGATGAGACCTTGGAACATATTGGAAGGAATCATACTGTTTCTTCCTACATTTCTGCGGCAAATTCGTTACATTTGGCCGGTATTGGTGTTTGTACTCATGTGATACTCGGTTTACCAGGTGAAGACCGCAGGGATATTGCCCAAACTGCTGCCATCGTAAATAAGGCAGGCAGTGAGGCGGTGAAGATCCATAATCTGCATATTTGTCGAGGTACCCGCCTACAGGATTGGTATGAGTTGGGCGAGGTAAGTACTGCTTCCTTGAGGAGGCATGTTGAGCAGAGCATATGGTTCTTGAGATGTTTGAATCCTTCGATTGTCATTGAGCGTATGGTATGTGAAACTCCCGAATATCGACTTGTCGCTCCTCGTGCTTTCCCCGACAAGCATCAATTTCTCCAGCAGTTGAAAAGCACGATGGAAGAGAGAGGTGGGTACAAGGAGACTTAGTATGAGAGAGAGAATTCCCTTACAGATAATCGTTCGAGTGGCAGGAATCGTTCTTTCCGTTATTGTGGTAACTTTAATTCTTGTCTTTTCCTTTATGCCAAAGGAATCCTATCCAGAAATCTCTTGGATTCCCTTTGCTGACAAAGGAGACCATATGGCGGCCTATGCTGCTCTTGGGTTCTCCCAATTTTTTGCATTCCTGCAGATTCCAGGATCGGGAAAACCTCGTAAGCGGGTTGCTGTTCCACATTCAACACTCCATCTCAGTTCCTGGTCGGGTAGTGCAGTAATGCTCTCACTGGTAATCGGTACAGTGCTTGGGATTGTAGTTGAGCTACTGCAACCGATATTTGAGAGAAGTCGTGAATGGTTGGATTTGGCTGCAGATTTCATGGGATTGGTGGTGGGACTTGCCATTGCCTTGCTGGTATTGAAGGCTGCAGGTAGTTACTTTTCTACCAGACCATGGCTGTATGACCCTAATTGGAAGGATGAAGTGGATGAAGCTCTCAAAGCAGATCAGTGAGGAGCTGCAGAAGGCAGTAGTAGAACTTGATGAAGGGGTTCTGGAGAAAATCCGGGAAGCTCATGCAATTGAATCAGCAGCAGCTGAAACCTCAATAGGCAGTCAATCAAGTTTAGCTGTCCTGAACGCTATACTAGACAATCTTGCACGGGCAAAGGAACAATCACTTCCCATGTGCCAGGATACTGGGATGTTCCTGGTTTTCGTGGATGTAGGCAGGGCATGTCCGCTCTCTCTTGCCGATATAGAGGCAGAGATTCTTGAAGGATGTGCTGCTGCTGTCGAGGAAGCCTATTTTCGACGTTCTGTGGTGATTGAACCAGTGTTCGAGCGGATTAACACACAGAATAACCTCCCCCCCCTGTAATTTGGTGGAACCTTGTGGAAGGGAGCGGCTTGAAGATACAGATACTGCTCAAGGGATTCGGCAGTGAGAACTGCAGTTCGGTCAGGATGCTCAATCCTACTGGAGGAGAAGAGGCAATCATCAATGCTGTTGCAGAGATTGTAGCTGCCGCAGGTGGCAAACCATGCCCACCCATCTTCGTTGGTGTAGGCCTCGGTGGTTCAATGGACCGGGCAGCCTATTTGAGCAAGCGGGCATTGCTCCGCGATGTTAGAGCTTCCCACCCAGAGAAGCAGTATGCTGAGCTGGAAGAAAAGATACTTGCACGCTTGCAACGGCTTGGAATTGGAAGTGGAGGTCTTGGTGGTATGATTACAGCCCTCCATGTAGCTATTGCCTATGAGAGTACGCATATTGCCGGACTCCCGTTGGCTGTTTCGATCAACTGTTGGGCCGACCGAATGGCAACTGTCGTCTGGGAGGGGAATGATGCGTGAATTGACCTTACCCCTGAGCAGAGAGGATATTGCAAGTCTGAAGGCTTATGACCAAGTCTTTCTCACAGGTTCTCTCTATGTAGGCCGTGACCAAGTACATAAACGACTATTTGAGCTTTTCCAGAAGGGCAAGTCCCTTCCCATACCTTTGGATGGTGAGACCATCTATTATATGGGCCGAGTCCAGCTCCAGAAGGGAAGCTGATTGGCTCATGTGGGCCGACAACCAGTGCAAGAATGGATCCATTCAGCCCATTGTTGCTTGATCAGGGCCTCAAGGTCATGATCGGCAAAGGTCCCCGTTCTGGAGAGGTTGTAGAGGCCATTGGGAGAAACAGGGCGGTGTATCTGCAGGCCTTTGGAGGGTGTGGAGCGCTCTATGCCTCCACGGTAAGAGCTGTCACAACGGTTGCTTTTTTTTCGGATCTTGGACCAGAGGCTCTCCTGCGTCTTGAGGTGGAGCGATTCCCGGTAATCGTAGCAATTGATTCACAATTGGGTAGTGTTTTCCCCCCAATAGGCTACTTTTCAGCACTTTTCACTGGACGTATGCTGTTAGCTGGGTTACAGTTTCCCTTATACAGGTCTTCTTTTCACGTATGTCATAATGGGGTGTATGACATGCTTGCTATGTGTTGATCGAAAACACATTGGTCGATGACTTGAAAAATGCTGTTACGGAAGGATATGCCGTGAAGAATACTTTGTCTGTGCGCCTCGTCCCCTTGTTCTTGCTCTTCTTGATGGTTGGATGTTCGAAAACTCCAGTGGAATCTTCCCAGAGTCCTGTGGAGGAGAAGCCTTCGACGGTGGTGGTCCAATCAGAAACCGTTGTTGAAGAGACGGACGTAATCGGAGATTTACAAGAACCCGCTAGTCTTGAGGATCGTTTCAGTTATACATATGGATATCTTCTGTACTCTTCAATGGTACAACAGAAGGGATTCAGTGACCTGGAAGCTTCCTATTTTGCAAAGGGAATTCTCGATGCTGATGAGGGTCAGGGATTCTATACCCAAGAAGAGATGTCCCAAACCTTGTATGAGGTGCAAACCAAACTCCTGCAGATTGCCCAAGAGGAAATGGAAGCCATCTCTACTGCCAATTTGGAAGTTGCAGAGGACTTCTTGAAGACTAATGAGCAGAGGGAATCTGTAAAGGTAACCGATTCAGGACTGCAGTATGAAGTGCTTGTTGAAGGGGAGGGTGAGAGCCCCACTGAAGAGAGCATCATAGAAGTCGATTACCGTATCATGATGCTGAACGGGAAAATCATTGATAGTTCCTACGAACGAAAACAAAGTTCCACCTTCCAACTCGAAGCCATCATGGTGCCTGGTTTTATTGAAGGCGTTAAGTTGATGCAGGTTGGAGCCAAATACAGGTTCTGGATACATCCAGATCTTGCATATGGGGTAGAAGGGACGGAAACTATTGAACCAAATACCCTCCTGATCATAGAGGTCGAACTCAAGTCTATCAGAGAGGACGGTTAAGGAACTCCAGCACAGAGGACAAACTCGAGTGGATGTAGGTTGGTTGTATCTTGGGGTCCTGAGGTTTTCCTTCCTTGTTCAGCCACAACGTATCCATGCCACTGGCTATACCCCCCCCTGCAATATCACTGGAAAGACTGTCTCCGATCATGAGTGAGGCCTGTTTTTTGTTCACCGAGCCCGGTAACCTCAAACATATGGGTAAAGAATCGTGGGTCAGGCTTCTGGTATCCCAACTCTTCACTGATGAAGATGTGGTCGAAGTATCGCTCAGTATTTGACACAGCAATCCTGCCTCTCTGTACTTCTGCAATTCCGTTGGTGGCAAGGAAGAGTGTGTAACCCCTCTCTTTCAAAGTCTCAAGAACGGTAATGCTCTCATCAAACAGGATGCCCTGCCCAGACAGCTGATACTGATAACTCCTGCTTGCTTCTTCAGCATCGAGGAAAATCCCTGTTTCCGATGCAAAATTGGCGAATCGCTTCACTTTCAATTCATCGATGGTGACTTCTCCTTTTTTTTCAAACTGCTTCCATACCTCAGCATTACAGCGGATGTATTGCCGTTCATGCTCTTTCTCAAGGGGCAGGCCCAAGGCCTCTGCCATCTTCCAGAAAGCGTTATGTTCAGCTTGTTCAAAATCAAAAAGAGTCCCATCTGCGTCGAAGAAAAGATACCGGTACATGCGTTGCCATCCTTTACTTAGGGTGTTCTAGCCAGTACGATAAAGAAAAACGGTCCAGTTGTACAGGACCGAAAGGCAAGGAGCCAGATATGCAGGAAACTTTTCTTAAACGTCACCTTATCCTATCCACCGTGATTGGTGCGTTATTGATCATCGTGGGGATTTTCTTGATGTTTCAACAGGAATCCTTCGTGAAGATTTTCATTTCCCTTTTGGGAGTGTTCCTTGCAGGGTCGGGAATTTCCAGCCTGATTTACCTGAAGGGATTCAATCTTGGCAGTCGTTCCCGTATTGCCACCTTGGTCAAGGCACTCTTGAGTATTGTTATTGGATTGGTTGCCATCTTCATTCCCCTCTCAGCAGCGACCATCAGCTGGACAGTCCTTCTCTACATTATTGGGGCCCAGCTCTTGTTCTCAGCACTGATTTCATTTTTGGACGCAATGCTGATGAGGAAAGAGGACCGCTCTCTCTCCCGCTCTATACAGAAGGGGTTTTCTCCCTGATTATGGCAATTCTCTTGTTTGTATTTCCTCAACAGATTGGGAGTTTGTTGCTCAAGCTCTTCGGCTTGCTATTCATAGTCAGTGGGATCGGTATGATTCTCTGGTCTCTGCGCATCCGAAAGATCAACCAGCAGTTCAAGGAACAAGTGGTTGAGGCAGAAGCAGAAGTCATTGATCCTGAAAACTAAGGGATCAGGAAGGTAGCAGAGATTCCGTAGCGAGCGATGCTCTGTGTATCAGGAACCGACTCCCCACCGATGGTCAACATGGAACTTTGCAATGGAAGGGCTTTCCTGCTGTAGAGGTAATCGATACGTTCTTTCAGATCCTCGGTAACAAACGTGTTTCCTGAATCGGTGTCTGCAGAGAAATGCGTGGCTCTGTAGACATCATAGAAGGATGCCTCTTCCAGGAAATTTGATAGTGGCCAGATATAATCGATTTGTCGATAGGGTACTGGACTGAAGGTATTCCAATCCTGGTAGGAAGGTTCGAAGAGACTGGCGCCGATGATGGTTGGTTCATTGATTTTCCCCTCTCCAAGGATTCCTTTCAATGTCTTGGTTCGCTCACTTGTAACGCTTTGTTGTATAGTTTTCCAATCGTTTCCACTTGTGAAAGCACCAAGAACTTCATATTCAGGAAGATTGGCGATGGAGAGCCTGATGGTTTTTGTATTGCTGAATTGAACACTCGCCCCATGGTTCGTGGTTGATATAATCGGGAAGGAAGTAATAATTGCCCCCCCTTCGACCAGTACGGCATTTCTTCGTAATTTTCTCACAAGGTCAATTACATTCTGCATATGTCCCGTGACCAGGATGACAGGGGCTTTAATGTCGCTGATGCTTGTGGAAACCAGAGCTGCCATGGTGGCATCACTCCAGCGTATGTCATCCAGAGGGAGCATCAATACGTTCAGCTGATCATTGTCGGCAGCCAGTTTTGTTGCTTCGTCGGTGGAGTATAGCTGGGTAGTGTCAGCTGTGAGAGTGGGGGAATCTGTTGATATTCAGCTTCCAATGCAGCAAGACGTGCATTTTCTGCTTCCTCCGCTCTTCTCTGTTCTTCTGCATTTTTTCTTCTGCAGTGCCTGTCTCTCTTCCTCCTGGCGTTTTACTTCATCCATTCGTTGTTGCTCAAGACTGAGTCTCTCTTCCAGGGACTGTGTTTTCTCTTCAAGTTGTGATGTGAGAATCGTATTGTCTGTCTGCAGAGATTCGATGGTATTCTGTAGTTCCCTCAATCTCTGTTCGTGTGCTGCCCTCAACGACGCAACTTCTGAGGCATGTTCTGCCTCGTTTTCATTCATGATGGTTTGTAGTTCGCTGTTGATTATCTGCTGTTCCGAGAGAAGATTCTCAAGTTCACCAGCTTGGTAGGTGAGCATCTCGTAGGCTTGCTCATTTTCTTCAATCTTAGCTTGCAGTGTGGCAATAGTGGTTTGGAGTTCCTTGGTATCCTGCAAGTATGTAAGGGCCTTGTTTTCCACTAAGAGGTTGCGGTCTTCCAACAATTCCTTCAAGGACTGGGTAGTATTCTGTTCATCAGAGAGGGCCTTCTGATTCTCTCGAAGTTTTTTTTCCTCCAACGTATCTTTTTTTTCTGCTTGGAGTGAGGCGATAGAAGTCTGCATGTCTTCATAGCGCTGTTGTTGCTCTGCTTCGGCCTGTCTTTGCTGTTCAGTAAGGAGGGCCGCTTCCTCTGCTTCCTTTTTTGCTTGTTCTTCGGCTTTCACAAGGGAATATTTGGTAACGAGCTCTCCCTCTGCTACGGGGGTTGGTTGGGCCTGTATGCTCTCTTTTGCGGAGCGGGCAGTATAGGTCTCACATCCAAAAAGGAGGGTGAGCAGTATCAGGATCATCGCCAGTGTGGTACGTCTGTTCATAGGTATTTATGGTTCCTTAGAAGTTGAAGAGTGCTTCGGCTCTCGCCTTTGCACGTGCTTTTTTTTCTCAGATTCCTCTTTGGAATCCTCACCGAGCATGAAGGAGTCGCAGAAGTTCGCATTCTCCTTATCCTCTATATACTCTTCGACTCCTTCAAGGCAGTCGTGATAGATTCCTGGACTGTAGAATCTACAATTAATACAACTATGCAGACTCTTGGAACAAGTTGGACACACAGTATGGTAACCAATACTGAGCAAGGGATCGATGGGAGTATGGCAGTGATGACATGCACGCATGATTAAAACTCCAATTTCTTTCCGTAATCGCCAATCTCGCCATCGCTGTAAGGTTCTTTTGACGAGATGTAGGTTTTTTCCATCCTCTTTGTACCTGGGGATGATGTGAAGATGCAGGTGTGGTACTTCCTGCCCACTTTCCTTTCCGTTGTTGATGATCAGGTTGGTGGCATCACAGCCCAGTTTTTTTTCTTTGAGCGTGATGTCAGCTTTCTTCGCAAGAACCATCATATGGCTTAGTACTTTTTTCCGGGCAGCTTTCGAGCGTAGGGTAGGCTTCCGTAGTGATAATCAACAAATGCCCCTTGTTGACTGGGTTGATATCTAAAATGGAGAAACAAAGTTCGTCCTTGTGTAAAAATATGGAAGGGATCTCCCCTTTTAAAATCTTGGTAAAAATCGTTTCCATGGCATACCTCTGAGCTATTGTAACACACAAGTGTCGAGTCGGAAAAGGATTGTATTGGGAAAAGGGATTGCACAAAAAACCGAGATATACTATTATCCACGAGGTACGTTGGGATAAGCATGTCCCAAGACCGTTCGTTCTCTTCCCTTCAGTTGGTAACCTGATGTGTGCTAGGGAGTAAGAGTTTTACATCAGGAATGTTGGAATTCTGCAGGGGAATCTGTGGACTCGTTTTTTTATTCTATACTATAGAGGTTATAAAGAATGGCTGACTTGCAAAATTTGAGGAATATCGGAATCAGTGCCCACATTGACTCGGGTAAGACAACACTATCCGAACGCATCCTCTACTACTGCAATAAGATCCACGAAATACATGAAGTTCGTGGTAAGGATGGCGTTGGAGCTACCATGGATAGCATGGAGCTTGAACGCGAAAGAGGTATCACCATTGCCTCCGCTGCAACAAACGTTACCTGGAAAGGGACTGAAATCAACGTTATCGACACACCGGGACACGTTGACTTCACCATTGAGGTAGAACGTTCATTGCGCGTATTGGACGGCGCTGTGTTGGTGCTTTGTTCCGTCGGTGGCGTACAGAGCCAGTCCATCACTGTAGACAGGCAGATGAAGCGTTACCACGTTCCTCGTATTGCATTTGTCAACAAGTGTGACCGTACCGGAGCAAATCCGTACCGTGTCAAGAATCAATTGATAGAGAAGCTTGGTTTGAATGCTGTATTGATGCAGATTCCCATTGGGCTTGAAGATAAGCTTGAAGGTATGGTTGACTTGATCAGCATGAAGGCTCTCTATTTCGATGATGGCCCCAATCAGGATGCCGTTCGCGAAGCTGAGATTCCGTCTCACCTGAAAGAAGAAGCCGATGCTCGCCGTGAGGAGTTGCTCGATAGTGTTTCCATGTGCTCAGATGAGCTTATGGAAGCTATGCTTGAAGACAACGTAACCGAGGAAATCATCCGCAAGGCTATCAGAAAAGCTACCATCAACTTGGAGCTCTGCCCGGTATTCATGGGTAGTGCATACAAGAACAAGGGCATCCAGCCCCTGCTCGATGGCGTTATCAGCTACCTGCCCAATCCTACTGATGTCACCAACAAGGCCCTTGACCTCGACAAGAACGAAGAAGAAGTAATTCTGCAATCTGATGAAGACCTTCCTCCTGTTGTCTTGGCATTCAAGCTTGAGGATGGACAATATGGTCAGTTGACCTATATCCGTGTTTATCAGGGTAAGGTGAAGAAGGGTGATGAGCTCTACAATACCCGTAGTCGCAAGAAGTTCCGTGTTGGACGATTGATCCGTATGCACGCAGCTGCCATGGAAGATTTAACTGAAGCAGGTTGTGGTGAAATTGCAGCACTCTTCGGTATTGACTGTGCTAGTGGTGATACCTTCTGTGATCCTAAGCTGAACTACTCTCTCTCCAGTATGTTTGTTCCAAACCCGGTTATCTCCCTGGCTATCAAGCCGGTGGACAAGAAGGCTGCGGACAACATGGGCAAGGCGCTCAACCGCTTTACCAAGGAGGACCCGACGTTCCGCAGTTATGTGGATCCTGAGTCCAACCAGACCATCATCCAGGGCATGGGTGAGTTGCACCTCGAGGTCTATGTCGAACGCATGAAGCGTGAGTACAAGGCAGAGGTGGAAATCGGTCAGCCTGAGGTTGCCTATCGTGAAGCTATCATGCAGAGAGCAGACTTCAACTACACCCATAAGAAGCAGACAGGTGGTTCCGGTCAGTACGCACGTGTTGCCGGATATATCGAGCCACTTCCAGATCCTGAAGAGGGTGAGGATGTAAGAGAGTACGAATTTGTTGACGAGATCAAGGGTGGTTCCATTCCTACGGAATACATTCCATCCTGTGATAAGGGATTCCAGATGGCAATCAAGAAGGGTTCCCAGCTCGGCTTCCCCGTCCTTGGTGTAAAGGCTGTAGTCAATGATGGTGCATGGCACCCTGTTGACTCATCCGACCAGGCATTCCAGACTGCAGCGCTCAGTGCATTCCGTGAAGCGTTCGAGAAGGCCAAGCCGGTTATCCTCGAGCCGATCATGAAGGTTGAGGTAGTTGCTCCCAATGAATTCCAGGGCTCTGTATTCGCTTCGGTCAACCAGAGACGTGGACTGATCATCAGCTCCACCGAGGACAATGCAATGAGTACTGTTATTGCTGAGGTTCCCCTCTCTGAAATGTTCGGTTATTCCACGGTTCTTCGTTCCCTCACCCAGGGTAAGGGCGAATTCACCATGGAAATCGGTAGGTACGGAAAGGTACCGGTAAACGTTTCCGAACAGTTGAAGAAGGATTACCAGGAGAAGCGGAAGAAAGAACAGAAATAGTATTTCTTCCTGCATTCCCAAGCCCCCCCTATGAGGATAAACCCTCCTGGGGGGTCTCTTTTTTTTGCCCCTTTTTTTTGTAAAATTGTACCATTTTGTGATTTTCCATAGTATACTAGGGATGAACCTAATAATTACTTGGAGGTGAGCGCTATGGTAATTCAAGAGTTAAACGAACTAAGTCCTCTTCGTGTATTCGAACAGTCGTTGGACGGTGGACTTGGTCGTGGGAACCTCGGGGTCCTCGTTTCCCGTCATGGTGTAGGCAAGACTGCCTGCTTGGTCCATCTTGCTACTGATAAGCTACTGAGAGGGGAGCATGTAATTCATGTCTCGTTCTCTGGAAACGTAGAGCATGTCATCAATTGGTACAAGGAAGTCTTTAGGGAAGTCTCTGATGGCCGTACCCTTGATGATGCAGCAACAGTGTACAACAATATTCTCAGCAACCGTGTGGTCATGAATTTCAGTCAGGAGAATGTAACCATTGACAAGGTACTCTCCAGTTTGGAAACCTTGATCAAGCATGGAAGCTTTAAGGCTGATGCCATTCTCTTTGACGGATACAAACTTACCGTTGCTACTGAGGATGATGTTCGCAAGATCAAACAGTTTGCACAGAATATGAATCTGGAGGTATGGTTCAGTGTATCTCCTGTACGTTCTGATGTTATGTATGACAAATATGGTGTACCGAACACCATGCACAAATATATCGATTTGATTGATGTCCTTATTGGACTTATTTACAATGAGGAGCGAGACAAAGTGGTAATGACGGCCGTAAAGGCCCACGATGGGGTTTACGAGAAGCCTATGGGCGTAAGTCTCGACCCCAAGACCATGCTCATTTCCAAGTAGTGTTCAGAAGAAGGCCGCGTTTGCGGCCTTCTTTTCAATGAATCGATATAGAAGACCGGCTTCAGGAGGCCGGTCTTCGCTGTTTAGACAGGAATTACTCTTCGGTTATGGCCTCTCAACCTACATGGACACCTTGGTTGATGAGATTGGACCTCTCGGGATGAGCGAGAATCCATTTATTGTTTTTCAGCAACAACTTCGATTCCGGGTCATTGCTCTTGGAGACTTTCTCAGCCATGCTTTTCGACAATGGCTCGTTTGTGCCTCTGGGAAGGACTATGATTGACTTGAATCCATCTTTCGATACCCCACAGGGGGCAAGATGCAGGACATTGGCCTCAACAATTACAGCTGACCCTTTAGGGAAAAAAAAGAACAGTTCAGATGATCTGGTATCAACAGCATTGAAATCTTCCAATTCAGAGAACTCAGTCAGGAACTGCAAGCAATCGGTTACTGCAATGAACAGCTCAGGACTCTTGTGGTACTCCATCCCGTTGATACTTTGATTTTTCCCGTTACAGTACCCAATCTGGATGTTTTGGTCACCGTAATAGAGTTTGAGTTCTTCCATGAGAGGTTGTTCTTCCAAAGCGGGAAGGAATGTCTCATACGTAATATCCGATTCAGGAATTTCAGTCACACGATCGGCGAGTGCAACCAAGTAGGTTGTATCGAAGTCATGAAGAATGCGCCCATACTTCTTGAAACGAGAGGATTCAATCGAGTGTATTTTCTCATTTGGATTATTTCTCACAAGATCCAACGGAACGTGAAACCGGGAAGTTTTCATAGCATTACCTCGCAAATAGTAACATCACTATACCAGTAGTCAACAACATGGAAAAGACAATCAAGGAAAAATGACGTGCATCAACCTTGTCGTGAATATACTCTCCAGCAATAATACCACCCACCACAAAGGTACAAGCATCGTCGTGGTTTTTTACCACCGGTGGAGTCAAGGACCCCTCGATGATATACCCGGCGATGATGATGGTATTTAGCGTGGTCCATAGCAGACAGAGTGTTGCCCTGAACTTCCCTTTGTCCGGGAGGGCCCTGGTTGCGTACAACACGACAAGCGGACCCCCAGAGGAGAAAACTCCATGCACAATGCCTCCGAGGAAGAGAAGCAGATAATAAGGGAGTGCTTTATACCCAGTAGGAGGCAAGTTGTTGCCTGTCCTTTTTTTTGCCTGACGATAGAGCTGGGTGACTGATACTATGATGATGAAGACAGCAAGTATCAGATTCAGCGTATCGCTTTGCTGAGAGCGAAACAGGTACATGCCCACAGGAAGCCCTAGGAGCATCATACCAGTGATAATGGAGTATTGCTTCCAGTCAATCTTGGAGAAATTCCTTATCACGATGTACAGTGCAAGTAGCCAAGCCAGTATGGTAATGACTTTTACCGCTGTTTTTTACCCCCCCCAGCAAAGCACTGACAAAGGGCATTGCAAGAACCGAGCACCCAAATCCTGTCACTGCTTCAAGGGCATGAGTAACAAAGACTACCAATCCACTGAGGACCAAGGTGGTCACCTTTTTGCCTCCAGGAGTGAATAGAGGTCCTCCACCGAGAGAGGTGGAACCTGATTGTGTAGCTTTGCATCTGTCTCTACACGAGAAAACTCCCTACGGATTGTATCACTATCCAGATCCAGGGAAAGGTCCTTGAAACTACGCGGAATTTTTAATTGGGAGAGCAAAGAGGCAATATCATTACGTAGGGCAGAGACCAGCTCATCGGTTCCCTCTTTCTTTGGGTGCAGCATCTTTCCCAGCTTTGCGAGTTCTTCACGGTTCTGGTTATCCCTTGCAGCCCAGTCGAACACCGCAAGCATGGTAAAAGCACAGGAGAGTCCATGAGGTATATGCCACGTTTCGGAGAGGATGAAGGAGATTGCATGTCCTGCTGCCGTCCCTGTGAGGTTGAATGCAATTCCAGCCTCATTGGACGCTTTCAGCATTGCTTCCTGCAAGGCTCTTCTCTCCCGCTGTTCTACGGTAGCATCATAGAGATCGGGAAGTGTCTTAAGGACCTTATAAGCTGCCTCTCTTGCGCACTCCCTGGTAATATCGGTGCTGTTCTTGTTCCAGATGGATTCCAAGGCATGGTCTAGGGCATCCAGCCCCGTTGCTGCACAGAGACCAGGAGGAACTGAATCGAGCAGGGAAGCTATGAGAATAGCCGTATGAGCACTCATAAGAGGGGAGCCCAGGGTATGTTTTCTCCCTGTGCTGTCACTATAAACCCCAACTTTTGTGACCTCTGAACCAGTACCAGCAGTGGTAGGGATCAGGACCAAGGGAAGCGAGCGGGTAGTGATGGGCTTCCCATGCAGATACGACTCTAGGGAACCTTTGTTGGTCATCAGCATAGCCAGTGCTTTTGCTGAGTCTAGGACACTGCCGCCTCCTATGCCCAGGATGATATCGGTATCCACAAAACGCTTGTCATGAAACATTGCCTCAATGTCTTCTGTTCTTGGATTCGGTTGTACTTGGCTGAATACCTCTACGGGAGTGAGGGCTGCCAATTCGTCAATCAGAACCTGTTTTCCTTGTATGGGAGCGTCGTCAGTGACAATACTAACATGCAACAATCCATGGTTCATTGCGGTATAGCGCAACACCTTCTCAAGAACTGAACCCTGCATGCTGGAAAAGCTCAGGATGTGAACCGGAGAGAGGAGGCTGCTGATCATTTGAAATGCTCCTCTTCAATGGCCTGTACCTGGTTGAATGCATTGCTGAGAAAATCCTTCTTGAACTCCATTTTCTGGGTAAAAGCCATTGCCAGCCAAGCATCTACAATTTGGATGCCGAGGAAGGGGGGCGGTAATCCATCCACCCATGGTGATGGCATTGGCATTATTTACAATCTTTGCCCTCTCAGCGCTGAAGATGCTATCCACCACACAGGCGTAGATGCCTTTGTGCTTATTGGCAACTATTGCCATGCCCTGTCCGGTCCCACATATCAGGATGCCTTTCTCTGCTTTCCCCTCTTGGAGGGCCCTAGCTACCTTGGGCGCCTGTACGAAGTAGGGCTGTGGTTTGTCGGCAGATTCAATGCCGAAGTCAAGAACTTCATATCCTTGCTCAACCAGGTGTTTGGTGATCTCTGCTTTAAGAGGGAATCCCGAGAGGTCTGATGCGATTGCTATTTTCATGATTTGCTCCTTATTGAGAGTGCTTTTCTTACGATCTCTTCTGCGGTGAGCTTGTAGTAGGTTTGCAACCAATCCTGCGTTCCTACCTGTCCGAACTCGTCATGGATGCCTACCATTGCCATGGGGGTAGGGAAGGTAGTGCTGAGCAGATTAGCTACTGCTGCCCCGAGTCCCCCCTCGACTTGGTGGTTTTCGGCGGTCACAATGGCACCTGTTTTCTTTGCATAGGTGAGGACAAGGTCTTCATCCAAAGGTTTGACGGTATGCATGTCGATGACTGCCGCCGAGATACCTTGTTCTTTCAGTATCGCTGAAGCCTTAATTGCCTCGGGAACAAGGATAGCGCCCAAGGCAATGATTGTTACATCACTACCATCCTGAAGCACTTTCCCTTTTCCCAAGGTGAACACCTCATCCTCTGCATAAATGGGTTGTACTGCTTTTCGGTGTAGTCGCATATAGGTGCAACCATACAGCTTGGCACACTGCTGTACCAACGCTTTCAGGCTAACCGGATCGGCTGGTTCGAGGATGGTGAGATTCGGAATCATACGCATCAGCCCGATATCCTCGAAAGGCATGTGTGTTCCCCCATTGAAGGCTGCACTGATGCCAGGGTCTGTTCCCACCAGTTTTACATTCAGCTTTGCGTAATTAGCAGAGATGAAAAACTGGTCAAAGACTCGTCGGCTGGCAAAACAACCAAAGGTTGCCGCAAACGGGATTTTTTTTCCGCCTGCACTGAGTCCAGCAGCAACTCCCACCAGGTTTGCTTCAGCAACCCCTACATCGAGAGCCTGACGGGGGGGAACTGCTGCTTGAAAGGTACGGTACCTGAAGCTTTCATTAGGTCAGCTTCCAGTACCATGATTCGCTCGTCATTTCCTGCCAAGCTGAGAAGGGTATCGCAATAGACGCCCCGCATCTCTTTCTTTTCCATGCTATCTCTCTCCTAATCCAAGTGCGGCGATGGCTTCGTTTGCAGTGTCTAGGTCGAAGGCCATATTATGGTTTGCTACATTACCTTCACAGAAGGCAGCTCCTTTTCCTTTGATGGTATCAAGAATGATCATCGAGGGTTTCCCTCTCTGCTCTTTTGCCCTTTCGATTGCCTTGTCCATGGCTGAGAGGTCATGCCCATCGATACGTTGGGTAAACCAGCCAAAGCTGTTCCATTTTCCCTCGATGTCCCCAAGGTCCAGAACTTCGTCGGTGGTCCCATCTATCTGCATCTTGTTGTAATCAGTGAAGGCGATGAGATGGTCAATCTGGTGGTGTGAAGCAAACATGGCCGCTTCCCAGTTCTGTCCCTCCTGGCTCTCTCCGTCCCCGATGATTGCATAGACATATGCATCCTTCTTATCCATCTTCATTGCATAGGCAAGCCCACAGGAGGCAGAGAGCCCCTGTCCGAGAGAGCCTGTTGTCATATCGATGCCCTTGGTTTTTGTTCGGTCACAGTGACTGGGTAGATTGGTGCCACCTTGATTCAGGGTTCTTAGTTCCTCAATAGGAAAAAAGCCTTTCAGCGCAAGGGTAGCATACAGTGCAGGGCCTGCATGTCCTTTGGAGAGTACCAGGAGGTCTCTCTCTTCCCACGCAGGATTGGTTGGGTCTATCTGCATTACCTTGCCATAAAGGAGAGAGAGAAGGTCGACAATAGAGAGTGCTCCCCCCCAATATGTCCGACACCAAGATTGCCGATAGTATACAGCGTTTTTTTGCACGAATTTCCTTGGCAAAGGTTGCCAGTTGTTTAGATTGTTCTGAGGAGAGCATAAGGGTACCTCTCAATTAGTTACTTAGTGAAAGTAACTATAATCCATCCCAACAACCTTGTAAAGCTCCTTCCTGTGGATTTTTTTCCCAGATGGGATTAGACTGACCGAAAAGGAAGGGCATATGCAAGGCAATCCACTCAGAACGGCTGATTTACGGGTACATAACCAGAATATTGTACTCTCCATGATCCATGCTGCCGGGAGGCAAGGGACCAGCCAATCTGAAGTTGTACATAAGACTGGATTGAAGGCTCCAACAATCTTCCGAATTTTCTCCTCATTGGAGGAGGATGGCTTGATTGAATCAATCGAAGGGGGGGGAGTGAGGACTCCACCATACGGAAGGGACGTCGCCCAGTTTTTTATGTGGTGTCGAAGAATGCTCGATTCACCATCGGTCTTGAGTTCTGGACCGCATTTCTCTCTCTTGGGGTTTTCAATTTCCAGGGCGAGAGAATTCACTCAGAAATGCATCCACTCCCTGAGCATGTGCAAGCACAGGAAGTGACAGATCTTATCGTCACTGAGATAGAGCGCGTTCTCTTGGATTTACACATTGAGAAAGAACGGGTGATAGGGGTGGGAGTAGCTGCCCCAGGACAGGTTGATCTTGAACGGAAAAAGGTTCGCTACTATCCAAGGATAGAGGGAATGAAGGACATTGCCTTGGTCGCTGAGCTGGAGTCCCGTCTGGAAATCCCTGTCATGATTCACAACAATTGTAGTGCCCTTGCGCTAAGTGAGTACCGTCATGGAGGCTATGACCACCGGGGCAGTATGTTCACCTTCCTTTTAAGAACCGGGGTCAATGGTGCATTTGTACATGATGATGAAATCTATGTGAATAGCAGGAACCAAACAATAGAGACAGGTCATATTCCGATCAATGCAGATGGTCCAAGGTGCAGCTGTGTTCCAGAGGATGCCTGCAGGCCTACCTGCAGGACCTTGATCCAAACTCTTTGGACTTGCGTCTTGCCCTCTTTGAGGGGCTCGATGAAAAATTGCAGGCAGGGGATCCTATTGCTAGGCGAACCATTGAACGTGCTGCAGGGTATCTTGTTGTTGCCATTAAGGTACTGATGAGGCTATTTGCTCCCAAGTCATTCCTGTTTGTTGGTTGTTGTGATGTAGTTGCAGAGGCAATCCGTGACCAGGTTGCCCGATTGCTTGAAGAACCAGATGCGTTTAGCGTTGAACCTCCGCGTATATTTGCGACAGCGTATGATCCTCTTCTCGCACAAAAGGGTGCCTCCGATCTGGTGCTGCAGGAGTTCTTCCGGTAAAAAAAATATCAGATTTTCATTGACGGTTTCTTGTTTGTGGTATTTACTTACTTATGGAAAGTAACTAAATTGAGCACCTTTGGTTTGCTCATCCAGAATGAGGAGTAGTGCGTGAAATATCCAGTAACCCTAGCCGTGGTGTGTCTTGCAAGAACAACCTATGACTATATAGCCGCAGAGGAGATCTATGCAAAGATTCGTAGTGAGTTACTGCAAATTGAAGGGGTAACTTGGTATTGCCTGGAGTCCCTCATTATTTCTCAGGAAGATGGTCTTGCCGCTGCAAAAGAACTTGCAACCAAGCAAATTGATGGTTTGGTCTGCATTTCAGGGACATTTCATCTCGGTCATCTGGTACTGCAACTGAAGCGTGAACTTCCTGTACCAGTGTTGCTTTGGGGACTTCCTGAGCTTCCCTACAATGGTGGGAAAATACGGCTCAACTCAGTGTGTGGTGTGAACCTGAACGCCAGTAACCTCTATAAGAGTGGGTATGATGACTATACCGTTATCGTTCAGCAAGCCATTGATGAGGACTGGATTGATGCAATCCGCGTTATCAAGGCAATGAAGATGGCAAAGATCGGCATCATAGGCTATAGAGCTGATGGATTTTTCAATGTCGGCGTACAGGATAATCTCCTATTTGGACAGGCTGGTGCTTTGGTTGACCACTACGAACTGAAGGATGTTCATGACTACCCCGTTACCGAAGCACAAGTGGCCTCACGGATGAGACAGATCAAAAAAAACGTTTGATGTGTCCACACTCTCAACATACCAGATAGACCGTGTGGCTCAACTAGCAGCTAAGCTTGATGCGTTTTACCATGAGATGAACCTCTCTGCGCTGGCAATACGATGCTGGCCTGAATTCGCTCGCGATTTTGGGGTCTCCCCCCCCTGTGCAGCGATGAGCTTGTTGCAGTCCGAGGGAATGATCCTTGCTTGCGAAGGGGACATCGACGGAGCACTCTCCATGATCGCTCACAGTGCGCTTGGAGCAGAAACGCCCTTCCTTTTTGACTTCTCCCAGGTTGATTTTGAGCAGGACTTTGCTCTGTTCTGGCACTGTGGTGTTGCACCCTGCAACCTATGGGATGGTACCTGTAACCGCAGTCTTGATACCTACTTTGCTGGAGGCAAGGGAGTCACCGCTGATTTTGTGCTTAAGAGTGGAAAACTCTCTGTCCTCCGCATTGACTCTGCCAGGGGGGGGTACCGCATGTTCCTCCAGAGGGCTACAGCAGTTCCCATGGAAAAGTTGTTGAAGGGGACCTATATGAAGGCACTCTTTGACCGACCGGTTAAAGAGGTACTTGATTTGGTACTGGACAACGGCCTTGCTCATCACTCTTCAGTAGTCTATGGAACCTATGTAAGGCCATTGGAGTTAGTGGCTAAGCTGAAAGGATGGAAGGTCATCCAATAAAGTGCAACCTAGTTTGCATTCTATGCAAAACTACGATACAAAAGGAGATTGCTATGATGAAAAAATCACGACTCATTGCAGTGTTGCTACTGCTCTGTTTACTGTTCCCATTGGGAGCTCAAGGGCAAGCAGAGAGTGGACAGCAAAAAAAAGAAATCGAGCTGAGATGGGCCAGCATCTGGGTGGGAAATGACAGCAAGGCCCCCGCAGTGGAAGCTTTGGTAGAAGAGTTCAACACCAATAATGCCGGCAAGATCAAGGTCGTCATCGAACCACAGCCTGACTACAATGCCTATGAGCAGAAAGTTCGCACCAGTTTGGCTGCAGGACAGGCCCCGGCTGACATCTTTACCATCAAATTCAACCCGACTACCGCCACGTTCTATCAGTCAAATCTTCTGATGGACTTCCAGGGAAAGCTTGATGATGCTTGGAAAGGTACCTTCGATGCTGGTTCCTTGGAGCAGTCCACCGTTGACGGGATGCTCAAGAGCTTGCCGATGGAAACAGCCATCCTGCCAATCTGGTACAATATGGATGCAATGAAGAGCGTAGGTGTCAATGCAATGCCTGCCACAGAACAACAGATGTTCTCTGCATTTGACAAACTTAAAGCAGCAGGAATTGCCCCCCCCACTAGCCAGATGACCGGTGATACCAATGCTTGGACCAGCATGATTTGGTTCAGCCATTTTGCAGTGTCCCTTGGTGGACCGAATGTTTGGGACAAGCTTTTTTTACCGATCCTGCTTTTGTTGAAGCTGCCAAGCTGATCAAGAGAATGATCCAGGAGTATTCAACTGCTGACGCTGTTGGTCTTGGAGCTGGTGGAAGTGGTGGCCATTTCCTCGCTGGCCGTACTGCTGTATTCTCGAATGGACCTTGGTACGCAGGACGAGCCGATCTTGCCGCCACACCATTCTTTGACTCGATCAAGATTGGTGGTTTGCCCGCAGTTGGTGAATATGAGGACATCATGATCAGCCGTCTACAGGCAAACATTTGTGCAGCCTCCAGCAAGGATGCAGCCAAGGAAAAGGCCATCGTGGACTTCTTGAAGTTCTTGACCAGTCCTTCTTCCATTGCAAAGATTGCTGAGACCAGCGGTGCTATGTTCGCAATAAAGACTGACTATCGCCCGGTTAAAAAAAACCTGCAGAAACAGTTCTACGATGCGAATGCAGCTGCATCCACCACTGCATTTGACCTGGAAGCCGCCCTTGGTGCTGAGGTTACCCTTGAGTTTGCTCAGCAGCTTGGAGCTCTTGCTCTTGACCGCATCAGTGCAGAGGAGTTCTGTGCCCTGATTGATCGTAAGATTGAACGCTGATAGCTGAATGTGCATCATGCTGTCGCCTTCGGGCGGCAGTATGATATCTTTTCCTGTAGGAGTCCACGATGCAAGCAGTTGGTACACGAAACCGATGGATATGGAGTGCAAGAATACTCTTTTTTGCTTCCTGTATCGCTACTTTTCTTTTTTTTCTTCTTCATCTATCCCTTCTTTTTTTCACCGTCTTCACGAGCTTCACCAGCTGGCGGGGTATCGGGTCGATGAAGTTCAATGGAGTGAAGAACTATGCCAAGTTGATAGCGGACCCTACCTTTCAAAAGGCGCTGGGAAACAATATAGTTTGGGCTCTCTCCCAAGGCTTAATTCAGGTTCCTTTGGCATGTTTGGTCGCAATGATTCTGGTCCGAAAGCCCTTTGGTTGGAGAGGGCTGAGAACCATCTATTATCTTCCCAATGTAATTTCTACAGTTGCCTTGGCTATGGTCTGGGTTGCTATCTACAACGTTGACGGTCCCTTGAATGCAATCCTCGCCGGTCTGTTTGGTATGGAGAAACATAACTGGCTTGGAAATCCTGATACCGCTTTGTTTGCAGTGATCTTCCAGACAGTCATTTACATCGGATACTTCATGATAGTTCTGCTGGCATCTGCGATGAATATTCCACGTTCGCTCTACGAGGCTGCCGAGATAGATGGAGCCAGTACTTTTGCCCAGGAGATCAATATCACACTTCCCATGCTCCGTGGTACCCTGATCACCACCATGACCCTGGCTATGGCGTATGGAATGCGCCACTTTGAGGCGACGTTTTTTAATGACCGGAGGAGGGCCAGCCTACGCAACCACTACCATGGGCATTGATCTGTATCTGAAAATGGATGCCTTGCGCTATAGTGAGGCAAGTACCAGCGGAGTGTTCCTGATTATCATGGGAACCTTGGTCATTACCTTGTTGCGGAAACTCTTTGGTTCTTCCGATCCCATGAGTGAAATGGCACAATAGGAGCACATCCAGATGAAACATTCCCCTACATCAATTATCGGCAATACTCTCAAATGGATTCTTCTGGTAAGCTTGCTTTCCTTGGCATTGCTTCCCTTGCTCTGGTTGCTGATCAGTTCACTGAGGACCAATCTTGAACTGCAAACCAATCCTTTTGGATGGCCACAGAAGTTCCAATGGGTCAATTACGCCAAAGCTCTTTCCATGGCAAGTCTTCCACGATTATTGCTTAATTCAGTGGTTGTAGCAGTAGTGACAGTGGTGCTCAACAGCCTGGTGACCTCCATGGGTGCCTTCATCCTCTCTAGGGAACATTTCAAGGGAAGGGATATCATTTACACCATCCTCACCGCCGGAGTCTTGGTTCCTGTGATATCCTTCATGGTTCCCTATTTCTCCATGATCACCCGTAGCGGTCTCTACAACACCCTGCTTGCCTTGATACTGGTATATACCGCAGTGAATATTCCCGTTTCCATATTCTTGGTAACAGCATTCATGAAATCCATCCCAAAGGAGCTGGAAGAAGCCGCTATCATGGATGGATGTGGGTTTTTTTTCAAGCGTTTTTCCATGATCATTCTTCCTCTTTCCCGTTCTGGTATCGTGACAGCAGCTACGTTCTGTTTCATTTACTCCTGGAATGAGTTTGTCATGGCCATGTTGCTGACCAGTTCCATAGAATCGAGGACCATACAGCTTGGAATCAAATTCTTCTCCAGCCAATTCATTACTGATTACAGCAGCATGTATGCAGCGGTCATCATTACCATCATTCCCAGCATCCTTGGGTATGTGTTCCTTCATGATAAGATTATCGGTGGTTTGACCACAGGTGGAGTGAAGGGGTAGTCATGTTCAGTCATACAAATCAGGATGGGAGGCTCTCGGTTTTCTTCAATCAAATGAAGATACTTGAACATACGGCAGAACATCCTGTCTTGGTGCTCCAAAGAAACAATGCAACGATTGACATGTACCGAGGCAACTACTTCATCGAGGATACTGTTGAGGAAACACTGGTTTTGGATACCTGTACCATCAGTGAAGCCTATATTGAGGGCAGGGGTGTGTGTATCCTCCATTTTTCCGGAGGGATGTATCACCTTACCTGTGAGCTGAGTGAGCAGAAAGGTCGCTTGGTAATGCGCTTCTCTCCACTGCCTCAACCATATAATCGGCTGGTACTACATATTTGGGCAGAACAGAGTGAACACATCTGGGGCTGTGGAGAACAATTCTCATTCTTTGATCTTCGTGGACGAAACTATCCGCTATGGACAAGAGCAGGGAGTAGGGAGAAATAAACATACAAAGATAACCCAGATTGCTGATGAAAAAAGACCGGGCAGGAGGTGACTACCATACCACGTTCTATCCCCAGGCAACCTTCGTTTCAAGCAGGGGGTATTTCCTCCATGCAAACACAGACGGGTATGCTGACTTCGATTTTTCCCATGAGCACTTCCACCGATTGCTGTTCTGGGAGGTTCCCTCTTCTTTGGTAATTTCTGTGAAACCATCCCTGTTGGAAGTGGTTCAAGATATCTCCTCCCTGTTGGGGCGCCAGCCTTTGCTGCCTGATTGGGTCTATGACGGCATCATCTTGGGTGTTCAGGGAGGAACGAAGGTCCTCTTGGATAAGCTCGCATTGATGGAGGCCTCTGGTACCCTCGTCAGTGGTATCTGGATTCAGGATTGGCAGGGAGAGAAATACACAAGTTTCGGAAAGCGACTGTGCTGGAATTGGCAGTGGGATAAGAATCTCTATCCTGGGCTGGACAGCGTGATAGAGTCGCTGAAACAACGTGGGATAGGTATCCTGGGATACATCAATCCATATGTGCTGAAGGACTACCCGCTGTTCGAGGAAGCTGCAGGGAAAGGGTATCTTGGCAGAAACAGCCTGGGAGAACCCTACTTGGTGGATTTCGGTGAGTTTGATGCAGGGGTGGTGGACTTCACCAATCCTGAAGCGGTCCAGTGGTATGAAAAGGTCATACAGCATGAGATGATCAGTCTAGGGTTGCGTGGCTGGATGGCTGATTTTGGAGAGTATCTCCCTCATGATATCGTTCTTCACAATGGACGGTCGGCACTTCTGGAGCATAACCCTTGGCCAGGATACTGGGCACAGGTGAACAAGAGAGCCATTGCCGAGTCTGGGAAACATGATGAGATTCTGTTCTTCATGCGCTCTGGTTCTGCCTTGAGTTTGTCTTCCTGCCTATGATGTGGGCGGGGGATCAGAATGTTGACTGGAGTGACGATGATGGGCTTCCCTCAGCGCTGTGTGCAGCGCTTTCCTTGTCCATGAGTGGAATGGGATTGCATCATAGTGATATTGGTGGATATACGACGCTCTATGGTATGGAACGGAGCAAGGAGCTGCTGCTCAGATGGTGTGAGTTTGCGGCCTTCACTCCATTAATGCGTACTCATGAAGGTAATCGTCCAAAGGATAACTGGCAGTTTGACTCTGACGAGGAGACCCGACGTTTCTTCTCGCGAATGACCAGCCTTCATGTACAGTTGAAACCCTACCTCCAGGAAGTAGTGAGAGAGAACTCAGAACAAGGTATTCCAGTGATGCGACCTCTGTTCCTGCACTACCCAGAGGAATCTTTCTTCAATAACAAGGATTCCTATCTTCTCGGTAGGGACCTGTTGGTTGCTCCGGTTATGGGGGGGGAGGGAGCGTTGAGCAGAAGTCTTATACTCCCGTCCGGGAGATGGGTCCATCTCTTTACCAAGGAGACTTTCCAAGGAGGAAGTTGCACTGTGGATGCCCCCCCCTTGGAATGCCTCCGGTCTTTTTTCCGCGAAGGCAGTGATTTTGCCCCACTCTTCACTTCGATCAGTATAGGAATGGAACAGCAGCCTTAAGCGTGGATTTTGGAACGAAGATCTCAATCAGGTTTAAACTCTGGCTCTTCACCAGGTACAGGACAGAATTCAGGGTGCTTTTTTTTACAACAGCGTACCACCCAGTTGCCTTCTGGGGTTGTTTTACTGCATTGGTTGGGTCTGCATTGAAGGCTTCTCGATCCGCTTTGCTTACTTGGAACGTGTTGAAATCCCATTCTTTGGTATTGTATTCCCTTTCAAGCTCTGCTTCCTGAGGATCCGGCAGACGGTGGAAGAAATCAATTCCGGTGATTGTTTCAATCTCATCGACACTCGTGGCGAAAACCTCAAGGTCCTTTTTTCGACCCCTCATTGGGGAGTAGGAAGGCGATGGACTTAAGATCCGGTTCCCTGTAATCCAGAATGACCTTGTAGTACTGATTAGGAATGGAAACTTCATTCTCTCCAATGGTGTCATACGGGCCGTCACTTAAGACAGGGCCGGTGACGACATAGATACTTCCTTCGGTATCGGCAAAGTTACGTACCGTTGCCTCCAATTTACTCCAGATACCCCGGTTGAATTGTCCTTCTTGCGGACTCATGTTGCTGAGGTAAAATGAACCGCTCATTGCCTCCTCCGACCAGGAGAGGTCGGCTGCAGGAATCAGGTGCCCTCGGTCATACCCACTTCCTCGGTAGTCATTCAAGGATGCAGACTCGCTGGGAATCAAAGGGTCGCTTCTGAAATCATCTCCACGCTCATTCATCCGTACAGTTCACTACGGGTAAGTTCGTAGGCTACCCAACGAGCTTGTTCATGCTCTTCATCGTAGAGGAGGGTGTATCCTGGGTGGGTGACCACTATATCGGTTGCTGAATACTTCGGAAGTTCCAGGTCGGGAATTCCTGAAGTTGGGGTCTGTACATATTCTTGTTCGTTTGGTGCTAGTATCAGGGTCAACACCCATAGCATTACCAGTACCAAGAGGAGAATCAGAATTCTCTTGCCCCGTTTTTTTTAGCCTTGTTCGTGCGCCTTCCCATTATCTCCTCCCCAAATTGGCCTATTACCACAAGGAGAAGGTTGCGTTCCTTCTCCTTGTATCTAGAGTTGTAACCATCCTAATGCTTGCAGGTTACGAACGAATGTAAGTAATGGTACCCTGTTTCGGTACTCTTGGTGAAGGATAATCACCTTTGGGGTATCCTACAGCAAGGGTTCCTGTGACCTTGTATCCCTCAGGAACACCAAAGGAAGAGAGTTGTACACCGATCTCAGGATTGCGGTTGATCCTGTTGCACCACACTGACCCCAGCCCAAGGGCATGGGCAGCCTGCATCATGTTGGTCATTGCACAGGCTGTGTCTTCTTTTTCATACGCATTTCCAATCTCAATGGAAACAAGGATCAAGGTAGGAGCATGGAAGAAGAACGAACCAGAGGTGCCAAGCACCTTTTCATCAAGCTTCCTCAAGGTATCTGGATCCTGGATTGCGGTGAAGTGCCAAGGCTCCTGATTCATTCCATTGGGAGCAAGGATCGCGGCTTGGAGAATGAGATCCAGGTCCTCATCCTTGATCTGTTCTTCAGTAAAACTTCTCACACTTCTGCGAGTGAGAATATGATTGATGATTGTGTTCATAGTATGCCTCCTGTTAGCCATGGTACCTCTTCCCAGAATACCTTCCAATAGGGTATGGTATGGCATCCATGAAATACCTGATACAGCTTGCACTAATTTTTGGACTTTGTTTGGTGGGGGGGGATGTCATTTCCTTGGCGGTTCCCTTTACTCTGCCGTCAAGTGTGATCAGCATGCTGCTGATCCTTGTATTGCTCTCCAGTGGGTTGCTCAAGGAGCACTCGATAGGTGAGAGTGCAGACTTCATGCTCAAGAACATGACCTTCTTTTTTCATTCCCCCCCAGTCGTGGGAATTCTTAGGTACTCCTCATTGGTCCAAAGTATCTGGTGGCAGTTGCTTGTGGTTAATCTGGTCTCGTTGTTTGCTTGTTTTGTAGCGAGTAGCTGGACGGTGGTCCTGGTGCAGCTCGTACAGAAGAAGATTAAGGAGAGGCAACATGCTTGAGATTCTTAACTCTCCTCTTTTTGGGATTTCCCTCTCGGTCTTTGCATTCCAAGCTGGACTGTTCATCAATAAAAAAAACTGAAAAAAAACCCCTTGGCGAATCCTTTGGTGATCGCGATGCTGATCATCATTGGTGTCTTGCTTCTTTTTTTTGACATTCCCCTGGATGCCTATGAAGAAGGGTCCTCGATCATATACATGTTTCTCACTCCGGTCACCGCTGTGCTCGCTCTTTCAATTTACCGACAGAGAGATGTGCTGAGACGGGCTTTTTTTTCCCTGTGGTACTGGGGACCTTTGCGGGGGCCTTGGCTGCCCTTTCCTCAGTTGTGGTGACTTGTAACCTGCTTGGGTTGGATAGGACGATTCTAGCTAGCCTGCTCTCTAAATCGGTTACCACCCCCCCCATCGCCATCGCCTTGACTGAGCAGTTCGGAGGGCTTCCTGCCCTAACCATCGCTTCCACCCTCATTAGTGGGGTTGCAGGAAATCTGCTTGCCCCGGTGCTTGCAAAGCTCTTTGGAATAAAGGACCTGTCGCACACGGGGTTGGGATAGGCGCCTGTTCCCATGCACTCGGCACTAGTAAAGCCTTGGAAATTGGTGGCGTGCAGGGAGCAATGAGCAGTATTTCTCTCTCTTTCTCAGCCCTTTGGACGGTGTTGCTTGCTCCGCTGTTTTTTTTCTGATTTGATAATTCGTCTCATAGGAACGAAGCCCTCTCCAAGTGCCTGGTAAGTCTCATGTACAAACATGAATGCCTTGGGATCCTCTTCATGTACTATCTGGGTCAGGTGGTTGATCTGTTGGTTGTGAACCACAGCCAAGAGGAGTTTCCTCTCTTTTTTTTGTGTAAAGACACCAACTCCATTTATCAGAGTGCCTCCATGTCTCAACTCTGCAATGATTCGCTTACCGATAGCCTCATGTTGTTCACTGACGATGTAGGCTGTTTTTTTTGCGTACTTTGTACCAAGGTTCATCACCATGAAATTCACCATCTGCCCTGAGATGTAGAGGGTGATGATGGCAAAAAGAGCGCGCTCCAACCCGAAGACCAATGCACCAGCTATGATGATAAGCCCATCACAGAGGAAGAGAGCTGTTCCCAGGGCAAGAGGTGTGTAGCGACTGATGATCTGGGCGAGGATGTCAGTACCTCCGGTGTTGGCTCCTGATCGCATTACAATCCCAATGCCTCCCCCCCCAAGCAGGACTCCACCAAAAATGGCTGAGAGGAGGGTATCCATTCTGTCTATATAGGGGAGCACTCCATCATAGCTGGTAAGTTGTCCCATGAGACTGACCCAGAGGCTGAGTAGTATCGTTCCTGCCAGACTCTTGACTCCATAGAGACGACCAAAGATCCTCAGTCCAATGAAAAACAGAGGCAGACTGATCAGAAGCATGACCAATCCAGTGTCGAACCCCGTTACATGGTAGAGAATGGTGGCAACACCGTTTACCCCACCACTTGCAATCTTTGCAGGAGTGATGAATAAGGCAATTGCGGCTCCTGCTACCGCTGTTCCCAGGACAAGATAGAGCGCCTCGATAACGAGGCGCCCGGTGTGTGAGTGCTGCATTTCAGCATCCATCCTATTGTACGTACTTGATTAACGTCTTTCGAATTGCTCCCTTTTCTGCTATCAACTCAGTAAAGTAGGAGAGTACCAAATCTGCCATGCCAATCTCTGGAAGGTTAACGCCCCAGATGGATTCGTCCTTGAGCAGTGTTTCCAATGCAGGGAACGGACCCTTCATCCCAATCTTGATATCCTTGAGATACTCCTGAGCCTCTTCAAGGCGTGGATCAGAGCTTGGGGTGAATGGGGTAAGATCATCATCTAGTCCCATGAGGTAACGAAGCCAACCAGCAAATACCAAGGGGATGAGCTTCAAGTCTTTTACATCCAGTTGATTACTGGCAAGGTATGACTTGATGGTCTCTCCAAACCTGATGGCAAGTTTCTGACTGGTATCAGTTGCAATTCTCTGGGGGTGTCTGGCATGAACGGGTTGGGGAATCTGACGGTGAGGACTTCATCAATGAATGCTTTCGGGTCAAGAATCTTGGGGTCGGTTACCACCGGCATCCCTTCTTCATACCCAATGATTTCCACCATCCGCTTCAGCTGTGGATCCTGCATCTCCTCACTGATGAGTGAGTGTGAGAGCAGACAACCGTAGATGGCGAGGCTCGTGTGCAGTGGATTCAAACAGGTGGTTACCTTCATTCTCTCGACTTTATTCACTGTATCCCTGTCAGTGAAATAGACACCGACTTTCTCGAGTTGTGGTCTACCGGCAGGGAAATCATCTTCAATAACCAGGTACTGAGGTTCCTCCGCGTTAACGAATGCTGCCGTATAGGTATTCTTGTCGGTAATAACCAGTGAGGTATCCTCAAACCCATCGGCCTTGAGCATCGCTTCGACTTTTGCATCGGGACGCGGGGTGATCTTGTCGATCATGGACCAGGGAAATGAGACATCCCTCTGGAGGTAGGCGACAAATCCCTTCTTCACCAGGTTCTTCTCTTCCCATGCCTTTGCGATGGTCATGACAGCGTCCTGGAGTTTTTCCCCATTGTGTGAACAGTTGTCCATGCTCACGAGGGCAAGCTTTCCCCCATCAGATAGATAGCGCTCATACATCAGTGCAACAAGCCTTGGAAGGAACATGATATTCTTTTCAGGTCCAGAGAGTAGGTCTTTCTCAATTGCAGGGTGAAAGGTTCCATCCCCACGCTTGAGAGCGTACCCCTTTTCTGTGATAGTGAAGCTCACCATCTGAAGGGAAGGGGAGCGGAACGTCTTCTGGAAAAAAAATTCCCACTCTTTTGAGAACTGCTGGTCACATTTGTAGGCAGCTGCGACAGAGGCAATGACCTCCTTGGCGATGGAGCCATCGCTCTTGAGGGTTACCATCAGGGTCATATTGTCGTGCTTCTCATAGACCTCGTCGATTATCTGATAGTCAAAGCCTTCCCCGACGATGATGCCAGTTTCTGCAAGGCCACCCCTGAGTAGGCTCTGTTGGAGTGCTGCTGGAAAGATGCGAAAGATGTTTCCTGCCCCAAAGTGCACCCAGGTAGGTTGCTTCATTGTCTTTTGCACCATTGAAGTACGGTCATAGGATGGTAGGATGTACCCCTTCTCATCCCATTCGCTTCGGTTCTGTATTCCTGTGTTGGTGAGTTTCATGAAAGCCTCCAGGTTTGATTGTGCTGGAACTGAAGTGGTGCGTAAGTCTTTTCCTGTTTGAAATAATCAGGGTAGCGACCTACCATCAATTCAGTTTCCTGTAGTAGTTTTGAAAGATGTTTATCCTCAAGGTTGAGGATTGTATCAAGTTGTTTGTGCTTAAGAGCATTCAGCATCAGGCGGTGTTGTTCAATGATTTCTGAGAGCACATTTTTCTGATAAAAGGAGAGAAGGCGGATTCGGTGGTGGTTTCCGCCTTGGGCGAGGATGATGTTCCAGATGCGTTGCATACCAATGGCCTGGAAGATGATTGAGTGAAAGGTATTGTCAGCTTCTAGGAATTTGATGAAATCATCCCCTATTGCATACGCTGCTTGTTCTTCAATGGCAGTTTCCATACCTTGAAATGATCCTCACGCGCTTGGTAGATGAATTTCTTGACGGCATGGTCTTCGAGACTTTTACGCAAAAAAACGTTCCTCCTCAACCTGCTTGAGATTGATGAGGGAGACGCGGGTTCCTTTCTGTGGATAAATATCAACCAGGTTGTCAGAGCTCAACCTCATGAGTGCATCCCTGACAGGGGAACGACTCACCTGCAACTGCACGGAGAGCTGTTGCAGGTTTAACTCCTCTCCCGGCTTGAAGCGCAGGGAGAGAATTTCTTCCCGAAGGGTCTGATAGATTTCCTCAGATGCAGTAACACGGACTATTTGTGCCATATTATTTCCTCTGGTCACTTTTCTGAATAGCTTCGTAGAGCCCGAGGATGTAGGATGCGCCGAGTGCACGGTCATACAAACCATAGCCGGGCATTGCCACTTCTCCCCAGATCATTCTTCCATGGTCTGGCCGAGCTGGTCCTTCGAAACCGATGTCATAGAGTGCCTTTACAATCTCATAGAGATCAAAGGAACCATCGCTTGAGAGGTGGGCTGCTTCCTCAAACACTCCCTCTCCAAAGTGATGCAGGTTCCTGATATGGGCAAAATGAATTCTCCCAGGTAGAGAGCGAATGATACCGGGAAGGTCGTTCTTTGGGTTGGTTCCAAAAGATCCTGCGCAGAAAGTAAGTCCATTGAAAGGTGCATCAACAGCCTTCATGACTTTCAGGATTTTTTCCTTGCTGGTGATGATACGTGGTAGTCCAAACACGGGCCAAGCCGGATCATCCGGGTGGATTGCCATCTTGATCCCGTAGGTCTCACAGGTTGGCTGGATTGCTTTGAGAAAATACACAAGGTTCTCAAAGAGTTTTTCATCAGAAACATCCTTATAGGCTTCCATCAGCTCCTTGATCTTTGCAAGGCGCTCTGGTTCCCAACCTGGCATTTCAAATCCCTGGGAGCTGTTGTTTGTCTGATCCAGGAAAGACTCTGGGTCGATACCATCTACAACTTTCTGGTCATATGCCAGCACAGTACTTCCGTCACTTCTCATTTTGGCAAGTTCTGTTCTGGTCCAGTCGAAGACCGGCATGAAGTTGTAGCAGACAGTGGTGATGCCTTCTTTGCCGAGGTTCTCAAGGGTCTGGATGTAGTTTGCGATGTATTTGTCGCGGTCCTCTCCACCAATCTTGATGGCGTCATGGATGTTGACACTTTCAATGCCGAGTACTTTCAAGTCAGCGGCTTCAACCTCTTTCTTGATCTCTCGGATTCTTTCGATCGGCCATGCTTCCCCAGCGGGAATATCATAGAGGGTAGTAATAACCCCTTCAACGCCTGGAATCTGGCGGATCTGTTGTAGGGTAACGGTATCGTGCTTTGAGCCGAACCAGCGAAGTGACATATGCATCATGAGTGGTGCCTCCATATATGTTATACTAATAGTCTAACATACTAATATATTAGAAGCAATACCCTGATATTCTTCCTCTTTTTTTTGTTGATGTCTATACTATCTACGGTCGCCCATTACCAACATTGAAGCGGTCCTGTCCAAGAGTAAGGTACACTCTTTCTTTGTCCTGAGTGCAGCACAAGGGGCGTAAACCCCTATTTGGTCATAGAGGCACATGGCAACTGCACGGGCTTTTCTTTGATCAGGAACGGAGCATATGAGGTGTTTGGCCTTTAAAATCTGTCTTACGGACATGGTAATAGCTTGAGAGGGAACTTCATCAATCTTTGAGAACCATCCCTCACTTACCTGTTGTCGTCTGCACCGGTCCTCCAGTTCTACCACAATATATGGTTCGTCTGTTTCAAAATTTGCAGGAGGATCATTGAACCCAATATGTCCGTTTTCCCCAATGCCAAGGAATGATACATCCACTTTTTTTCCTTTTAATGAGAGCATTCAGGCGCTTGACCTCTTCCTCCAGGTTTTCTGCATCGCCATTGATCTGGTGGAATGCTCCAAGGTGAGTGACCTTCTGGACGAAGCGATTATTCAGGTAATAGCGGAAACTGGAAGGGTGGGTATCAGGAAGGTCTACATATTCAGCCAACCCAAACGCCTCTACCTTGCTCCAGTCAATGTCTGCTTTTGCAAGATGTTCATAGAGGGAAAATTGACTCAAACCAGTAGCGACGGCAATAACAGCATGGCCTTTCTTTTCAATTGCTTCTTTGATAATTGTAATGCCAAGCTTAGCTGCCTGGTAGCCCATATCATGTTTGTCTTCGCAAATGGTTACGCGCATCTGTAGTAGTTCTCCTTCAGTTCCAGTCTAGCGAAAGTACGATGGAGGGTACAGAGGCTTAGAGAAAAGCTTCTTCAGAGCTCGGATGAGTTGTATTCCAACTCTTTGTATCTACGATGAGTTGTTTGGTGACTTCCTTTGCACCGTATGGGGCAAAGAGTTTCTCCATGCCCAGGAATCCAGATGCTAGGGTGACAACAACTTTCTGGTAGTGGAATCGAGCCATCTGACGGCTGAAGGAATCGAAAAGGAGGCGGAAGAGTCCCAGTCCACGGTATTCTGTTTTTACTCCAAAAAAGTGGTACTTCCACGAGATAGTCGGCAAGCATGGTGTAGGAAAGGAATGCCGCCAAACTCCCATCCTGTGCTTTAGCCAAGTAGAAATGATCCAATTCATCGAGTTCAAGATGACGCATCAACACCACACTGGCTATGCGGTCTTCTTCACTGCCTGCCTCGAGTTCAGTTACCAATGACTGGACCATATTCATGATCTCTTCAGTTACCGGTCCTTCGAGGGTTTCAAAGATGAAGTCTTCCAGCAGAATGTCTTCAGTGAGTTCTGTTTCTTCATCACTCAATTCGAGCAATTGGGCAAGGCTTTCTTGTTCCCGATACCAGGAGACTACCACACGCTTGAGTTGTTCATCACGGAAACTGAACCATTTTCGCTCCAATATGGGTGTCTCAGAGAGGGTATCCTTGAACTTTCTGAATACACCTCTCCCGCTTTGTAGAGCCGCGAGTAGACGGGATCGATAGAGGGGATTCCTTACTCTATTTGCAAACATTTCCATGAGATGGAATCCATCCGATGGTTCCCAGTCAGGAATGGGAATGAATCGGCTTTCGCGTTCCTTCTCATCAGTTTCATCGATATATTGTATCTCATCTTCCCTGACGAGGAACTCATCCTTCAGGTCAAGAAAGTAAAAATTGGCTTGATCCTCCATCGCGAAGATGATGGAATCGAGGAGATCCCTACTTAAAGCAGGCAAACGATATGATATGTGTTCATTTTCCATAGGTCTATGATAGCCCGCACAGAGGGGGGGGCGACAAGTGCGTTCGCCTTGACATAAGCGGTAAAAGATACGAATATTAGTACTGTTATTCCAATACAGTAATTAGGAGAATATTCATGAGCATTATTGAATTTATCGAAGCCAGGGAAATCCTTGACTCACGTGGTAATCCCACCGTTGAAGTAGATGTCATTCTCGAGGATGGTTCCATGGGCCGTGCAGCAGTTCCTTCTGGTGCTTCCACCGGAGTCCACGAAGCTGTAGAGCTGCGTGATGGGGACAAGAGCCGCTATCTCGGAAAAGGTGTTTTGAAGGCTGTAGACAACGTCAACAACCTCATCGCTCCCGAACTCGAAGGTATGGATTCTCTTGACCAGGTTGCTATCGACCGCGCTATGATTGCTCTTGACGGAACTCCGAATAAGGCAAAGCTTGGTGCCAATGCTATCCTTGGTGTTTCCATGGCTGTTGCCCGTGCCGCTGCTGACTACCTCGGTCTGCCGCTGTACAAGTATCTTGGTGCATACCACGCTTGCGTGCTTCCCGTTCCGATGGCTAACATCCTCAACGGCGGTGCACACAGTGATAACAAGGTTGACTTCCAGGAGTTCATGGTAATGCCAATCGGTGCTGCTTCCCTTCGTGAGGGACTTCGCATGACCGCTGAGGTATTCCACAACCTGAAGGCAGTCCTGAAGGGACGCAAGTACAACACCTCTGTTGGTGATGAGGGCGGTTTCGCTCCCGACTTGCAGTCCAATGAAGAAGCTCTTGAGGTCATCATGGAAGCTATCAAGGCTGCTGGTTATACCACCGGTCGTGATGGGGACTTCATGATTGCTCTCGATCCGGCCAGCAGTGAGCTGTACGACGAGAAGACCAAAACCTATACCCTCAGATGGTCCACCGGTGACAAGCTCACCAGTGCACAGATGGTTGACCTCTGGGAAGACTGGGCAAACCGCTACCCAATCATCTCAATCGAAGACGGCATGGCCGAGGACGACTGGGAAGGTTGGAAGTTGCTCACCGATCGCATCGGCGACCGTGTACAGCTTGTTGGCGATGACTTGTTTGTAACCAATGTTGAGAGACTGAAGATGGGTCTTGAGAAGGGTGTTGGTAACTCCATCCTGATCAAGGTTAACCAGATTGGTACCCTCACAGAGACCTTTGAGGCAATTGACCTTGCAAAGCGCAACGGCTACACCTCAATCGTTTCCCACCGCTCTGGAGAGACAGAGGACAACTTCATTGCTGACCTCGTAGTTGCTCTTGAGACTGGACAGATCAAGACCGGTAGCATGAGCCGCTCAGACCGTCTTGCAAAGTACAACCAGCTTCTGCGCATCGAGGACTACCTTGGTGATACCGCTGAGTATGCTGGACGGGATGCTTTCCGCGTACTGTAAGACACATACTAGTTATTACTTTTCGGGCCATCGCGATGCGGTGGCCTGTTTTGCATTCAGGAGGATGGGATAATGATCAAAAAACCAAGGATGCTGAAAAGGGCTATACCGTTGCCACGGTGAGCCTGAGTTGGGGTGGAGCAGGGGATCCTGAGCTCATCTGGCGGTATGAAGTTGGAAAGCAGAGGCTTCAGGATGTATTTGAGCTCAAGGTAATTGAGATGCCACATACGCTCAGCGGAAGCTCCTTCATTGCTGATCATCCAGAGCTCCGAGCCCAGGACCTAATGGATGCGTTTTTATCCCTCTCCATCAATGGTATTTTTTTTACTTGTATTGGAGGTAATGACAGTATCAGACTGTTACCGTATTTGGACCTGGATGTCATCGCTCAAAACCCAAAGGTATTTCTTGGGTACTCGGACTCAACCGTTACCCACTTGGTTTGTTACAACGCAGGATTCTCTTCGTTCTACGGTCCATCCATCCTGGCCGAGTTTGCTGAAAACAGAGAAATCTATCCCTATACTTCCGAGTGGGTCCACAAAGCACTCTTTACTTCCCACGCCCCGCTGGAGGTTGAAAAAAAACCTGCTTACTGGACTAGTGAGTATGTTCCTTGGATTGAAGAGAACAGAGATACCGTGAAACAACTTTTTTTTCCTCATGAAGGGTACCGGGTGCTTCAGGGTGACGGGGTGGCTGAAGGACCTTTGCTCGGAGGTTGTATTGAAGTATTGCTACAATGCATCAATACGCCCCTCTGGCCTGATTTTTCAGGTTCCTTGCTTTTCTTGGAGAGTTCAGAGGAAGCATCAGAACCACCTCAATACAGAGAGTATCTATTACAGTTGGCAGAGACTGGGGTATTCTCACAGGTTCGTGGTATTCTAATCGGTAAACCTTACCAAGGGCTTCATGAGCATGCCTATGAAATTATCTTAATGGAAATTCTTCGAGATCTAGGCTTGTCGTCGCTGGTGGTGGCTACGAACCTACCTTTCGGGCACAACGAGCCGATGTGTCTCTTGCCCTATGGAGCTCAAGCTCGTTTTGATTGCAGAAAGAAAACCTTTACAATTTTGGAGCGTGGTGTTGAGCCATGATCTCTCTCCTCACCATGAGGAAAACCAGGGAAAGTCCCAAGAGGAGCTGCAAGAGATCCATAGGGGTCCCAATTGGCTTGGTGGTGGTGAATATCGGTAGGCTGGGAAGAGAAGAACCTTGGTAGTTACAGATAAGGGCAACAAAGAGATTATTGGCTGCATGGATTGCCAGAGCCGGTTCGAATCCTCCAGTGGCAATGCTCAGTGCAGTAACCAAACCGCCGAAGAGTGCGTAAAATACCAAGACAAGTGCAGGGTTCTCCGCACTTCCCAGTTCCCTGTTTGAGAGATGGGGAGCCGTGAACAGAATCGCAGAAAGTACACAGGCAATGGTGTTTCTCATTGCCCCCCTTCTCAGTTTTCCACCTTGAACCACACGAATGGGAAATACCCTGAACACTACTTCCTCACTGCTGGTCTGGATGGGGGGGGTGAGGATCAGGACAAGGGGAAGGAGCATCAGATGCTCACTCAAGGATGCGTCACTGGCTGAGTATGCCTCCGGTTCAAATATGAGTCCAAGTAGTAGAAAAAGAATCGCCACCAAAAGATATGCTCCCATGCTCTTGAAGAAGAGGGCAAACCGGAAGGTGCTGTGGTCGGTTATCAGTGCGCGGGGACTAGTGGTGAGCAAGAGTTTCCATGAGACTACGATACCCAAAGCCATGGCAAGGAAGGGTGCATTTGCCCTTAGGTAGGGGATGTTGAAATGCCCAAGCATAGTTACAAAGTAAGGGCCCAGTATCAGCCAAAAGAGCAGGCTGAGGACCATGGCAAGAGCCATGCTTAAGGCCGAACTTCCTGCCTCTTTATCCTTCTGCATCAAGTTTCTTCTTGGTTTTTTTTCCATGACGTACGCTCATCGTACACACAAACATGATATACTGCAACGTATGAGTCTACCACAAACGAAACGTTCCTATGTGCACCAGGCTTTTGACCAGGGATTGATTTGTGTATTCCCCACCGAGGTTGCTGCTCGATCATACCTGATAGATTATGCGCTCCATGGGAAAAAATCACGCTATCTTGGCAGAGAGGGCAATCTCCTATGATACCTTTCGAGGCTATTTCCTGCCCCATCATGAAACCATGGTTCCCGCGAACAGCCTTACCCGTCAGCTCTTTATTCATCAGCTGCTTGAGAAGGGGAATTTGCTTCGCTGCTTTCTCAATCCAACCTATCCAGAGATGAACAACCGAGTGAAAGGATATCTGGCAAAGCTCCTACCATCTCTCTTGGATGCATGCGAGGGGGAGGTGCTCAGCAACCTCGACTCTGCCATGCAGACGGACCTCCTGGTGCTCTATGGGCAGTACCAACAGTTCCTTGATGAGCATCAGCTGTTCGAGCCAAGATATGAGAGGCCGAGTATTCCTGGAGACTGGGACACTCGTAAGTCATATTGCGTCCTTTTCTCAGATACCAATCCAGATGCTGCGAGCCTGTACGACCAGCTTGGAAGACCTGCCTTTATGGAGTTGAGAGAGACTCCTGGGGAGGATCCCTCTGTTTTCTTGGAGGTATTTCCCAACCACCTTGTGGAGATCAAGCAAACGTTGAAAAGGGTGAGGGAGCTGTTGGATGCAGGAGTGGAAACGCACCAGATTGTTATCGGCAGTGCTGCAGAGGAAACCTTGATGGATGTACTCCGCGAGGAAGCTATGCTCTATGGGATTCCTTTGACGATTAGGGAAGGAAAATCGGTACTCGCCTACGGCAGTGGACGGTTTCTCAGCCTGCTCCAAGAGGTATATGATGAACAGTTCAGCTTAGAGAGCTTGAAATCACTTCTGCTCGACCCCGGTATTCCATGGCTGAGGGAGAAAAGCATCGAAAATTCATCAAGCGTGCCGTTAAGCAGTCAGTCATGCATGGCTCGCTCTATGGAGAGGACCAATTCAGCTCCTTGCTGAGAGATAGGGAGTTGCAGTGGTGGTATGAAGAGTTGAAACAGAGCATCATTGCAATTGTCCAGGCTGAGGATATTGCGGACCTTCGACGGAAAATCAATCACTTTCAGGATACCTACTTCATTCCAACGCAGTGGGTGGGCACCTCTGGGGAAGATGTGTATGCGTTCTGCCTTGATGCCATGGTGCAGGTAGGGGAAGCGATGGAGAAAACCGGAATCACCTCGTACCCCAGGATTTTCTCCTTTTTACTATCCCACCTGCAAACCAAGCGATATGTATTTCAGCAGAAGAGTGAAGGGATTGCTGTCTACCGATGGCCACAGGTATCAGCCCTGAGTGCTGATTATCTCTTCATCCTTGCCCTTGACCAGGAAGGCTCTCGTTGCGTTGAACGTCCCTTGGAGTTTCTCCCCCAACAGATTGAGAAGGCGCTACGCAGAGAGGTCGATACTACTGAAGCTCATTTTCGCTGTGCAACCCTTGGGGAAGGAAAGCGGTTTCTCTCCTGCCATATGAGACGCTATGAAGGAGAGTTAATGGTTCCTTCCTATTTCCTACAGCATGGGCGCCTCTCTCTGTATGAACCTGATCTGGATGCTACTACCGATCCATTGGCTGCAGAACTGTTTCTCTACCAGCATGCAGAGCTTCCTGATGTGAAGGCAACAGCAAGCCAGAGGGATTGGTTCCTTGCAGCCAAGAAGACAGTACTCACTGAACGTGCTGACGACTATACGCGCCATCCCATTAAACCGGACCTTATTGCGAAGCTGAAGGATGAACAGGGGAGATTCCATTTCTCCCCAACCGGTATCGACCAGTTTGACCACTGTCCCTATGCCTGGCTTGCAAGGTATCTCTATGGTTTGAAAGTAGAGGAGTATGAGGCACAGTCGGTTGATCACCAAAGGATTGGAATGCTCCTCCACTCCGTGTACCAACAGTTCTTTTCTGAGATTCGTGATTATGATCCAAAACAGGTGGAGATGTATCAGGAGCGCCTGTATGCACTGTTTGATGAGTGTTTGGTTTCCTATTATGGACAGCGCGGTCCCTCTCCATCAATGAGGAGCTGGATTATTGCAAGCTATAAGAAAAAAAAGGTGGCCTCCATTCTTGCTGGAGAATCTGCCTTGTTTGCTCATGGACGGTCCATAGCATTCGAGGAGTCATACGAAGTGGAGCAATTTCCCCTTCTCATAAATGGTCGAATTGACCGCGTGGTCAGCCTCAATCCACCAGAGAATACTAAGCTTGCTGTCATAGACTATAAAAAAGGGGTTCCGGATGTAAAACGAGCCTCAGATCATCTTGAGTCATTCCAGCTTCCCATCTATCGATTCTTGTTGACTCATGACCGTGATGTCTCAGTAGCCAACGCTTCCTACTACAGCGTCATGGACCAGAAGTACTACACGCTCTGGGCTCAGGAGGATGATCCCCCAGCAATACTTTGTGAAGAGCAGCTGCAACAGCGCCTGGAGAGTCTGCTTGATGCAGTGCAAGGTGGGCAATTGATGGCAACGCCATCAAAGAAGCATTGTGGTACCTGTCCTTACCGCTCCTTGTGCCGAAGGAGGTACGCAACCCTATGATTCGATTTGAAGACTTTCTAAAGCATACAAACGCAAGGCTGGACGATAACCAGAAGAAGGCAGTGAATGTCCTGAACAACTGTGTTGTTTCTGCCGGAGCCGGTTCAGGCAAGACCACGGTTCTCAGTTATCGGTTCCTTCGTCTGGTTCTTGAAAGAAAAGCCCGTTGTGATGAAATCCTGACCCTGACGTTCACCCGAAAGGCTGCAAGGGAGATGCATCAGCGTATTCATAAGCACCTGCTCTCCTGCATTCAGGACGAAGAAATTGCTCAGCAACTAGAGACCTTCAGCGAAGTGGCCATCTCTACTTTGGACAGCTTCTGTGCGACGATAGTCAGAAGCAATTCAGTGGCATATGGAGTACCTCAGGATTTCATCATTGATGATGAAAAAAACCTGGGAACCATAGGTCGTGTAGCTACAGAACTGCTGGATGCATATCCACAGAGCCCCGGAGCAAAGCTGCTCAGTGAGCTCTATACCCCTGATACCCTGATAGACAATGTATTTGTTCCTCTGGCGAGTACCTACTATTGTCTTCCCAAGACTGTTGATGAAGGTGGGGCTGAACGTATTCTTGCAACAGTAGAGGATGAGTATGAACGTCTTCTTGTTCAGTATCGCGAGATGTTGTCTCTCTATGCTTCTTTCACCGACAAGGGCAATACGGTACAAGGCTACAAGAGTGATGCACAGTTGATGCTCTCCAAGATGGATGCCTGTGAGAGCAAAGAGGAGCTACGATCCTTGTTGTGTTCAGATTTTGCACATCGTAGGGCTCCGGGAAACGGAAAAGCAGAAGATATCCTGACCATCAAGGGTACGGTGGCGATGTACAGGGAACTTAGGAGCAAACTCTGCATGGCGTTGAGTATTATGCTTGCTCAGGACCAGTTACATGCAGTTTTGGAATTCATGCAGGAGTTTGTAAGCAGGTACCAGAGGGAGAAACGCTCAAGCGGTATACTTACCTTTGCCGATGTTTCTACACTTGCTGTTACGATGCTCGCTGAGGACAAGGCGTTGCGAGCATTTTACAAGAAGAAGTTCCGCTACATCATGATTGATGAATTCCAGGATAATAATGCACAGCAGAAAGCAATGCTCTACCTCCTTGCAGAACGAGTGGACAGGGAAGGGGATGGCATTCCCTCCCCTGAGGATTTGCAGAAGGACAAGCTATTCTTTGTAGGGATGAGAAACAGTCAATCTACCGCTTTAGGGGCAGTGATGTTCGGGTTTTCAAACAACTGAGTGGGGAGTTGGCTTCCATTGGTGGGGAGACCATAACCCTGGGAAGGAACTACCGCAGTGAACCGGACTTGATCAGACTGTTCAATACGATGTTCGCCAGAATCATGCAGAATGAAGGGGAGAGCTACGAGGCAGATTTCTCAACCCTGGGTTTCCGTGATGCCTCCCCTGGTGTGCAAAGCAGCTGTACTCTCCTGATCAAGCCTTATCAGGAAAGTGGTGGAGACGAAGAGGAGGAGGAAGCTTCCTCGGTTGAAGCAGAGGCATATACCATTGCCAAACTGGTTAGGCAGATGCTTGAAAGCGATGAGTTCCTGGTACCCTCAAAAGAGGGGCCAAGAAGGCCAAGAGCAAGCGATATTGCACTCCTGCTTCGCACTACCAGCAACCAGCTGAGTTTTGAAAAAGCCTTCAGAAGATTCAATGTACCCTATACGGTACAGGCAGCACGGTCCTTGATGTTGGAAGCTCCAGCGAACGACCTGTATGCCATGTTGCAGCTTACCCTCTACCCTGAAGATAAGCAGGCCTACGCCACGGTGCTTCGCTCTCCGTTCTGCAACCTAAGCGATTGGGCAATTACCTATGTGGTACAAGAACCACTTTTTTCCCTACTTCCCATTCTCTCTGAGGACGACGGCGAGCGATTGGCAGCTTGTGGGGCGTTCTATCAACGGTTGTATCAGGCGGTAGGCAGTGAATCATTGAGTACCCTTGCCCTGATGCTGTGGTATGAGAGCGGTTACTACCTCTCCTTGGTTTCCAATCCGCAGTACCAGGTATATGTCGAGCATTTTGCCTTTTTCCACCGCTTGGCACAGATTCAGGAAGAACAGGGCAAGAGTGTCAGCCAATTCGTCGATTTCCTGAGACGTAATCTGGTTAAGAACGAAAAAAATTGACCAGCTTGAGGTGATAAAAGAACAAGAGTCAGGGCTTCAGATCATGTCGATCCATAAGTCCAAAGGACTGGAGTTTCCCATTGTGATTGTGGGAAATACCGCATCCAAGGGTAAAGGTGGAGGGGATTATCTCAGTACCTTCCTCGATATCCCGATTCCTCACTATCTCTCTGATTCCTATCACGTTTCTGCAACCAAGAGGGAGATGGTTCGTCATGCAGGAACACTTTTTGCCGGTAGTGAAGAACAAGATATGGAGATAGCTGAGTTGAAACGGCTTCTGTATGTTGCCATGACCAGGGCCGAGTCCCACCTTATACTCAGTGGTGCATTTTCGAAGAACAACAGGGGATTGGATCCTTCCAAGAAAGCTGACACGTTGCTTCAGATGTTGGTGGGGAGTCTGCCTCTAGATATAGACAATCCTGTATATGATGAAGGCATACTGAAGGTTCGGCCCATAGAGAGTATTCCTGAGCACTATCTCTACAGTGGGGAGAGAGAGGAAAAATCAGAGGTAAAGGCAAGGCTCCAGACTGCTGAGCGTTGGTACGAGCAAGCAACACAGGCCTACAAAGGGCAACCTATTCGAGTTGCCACCACCAAGCTCCATCCATCTTCCAATGGGGGAGAAGGTGTTCCTCTGCCACGGTATCCTAGTGATGAGATTCTTGGTGGATATACCGAGGATCAGGTAACCGGGTTTGGTACCTTCGTACATGAGCTGTGTGAACAGATGGTGCTGGGTAATGGGGTGCCTGAGATCTCTTCTCTTATGCCTGATTCTCTGACAAAGGTACTGAAAGCTCAAGAGTTGGCTGTACTCAGGGAGGATGCAATTGTTCTCTGTAGCGGGTTCATTAAGAGCGAGTGGTATGAGAGAGAGGTAAAACCGTATCCAGTCGAGTGTGAGGTAGGCTTCTTTAGTGCCGTTGAGAGGGAAGGCAGGACCATCGTAGCAGAGGGTTCAATCGATTTACTGGTGAAGCAGAATGATACCTACCTCGTAATAGATTTCAAGACTGATAGGTGGAGGAATGAAGATGTCCACCGTTTCCAGGTAGAGACCTATATGCAAGCAACAAAAAAAAGAATGTATCAACACCCGGTACGAGGGTGCGTAATCTATTTGCGTGACCCCGCTCAGGTTTTGGTATGGGAAGGAGATAATGTATGATGAGAATTCCATTTGAAACGATGTGTGCTCAATTTGAACGTGTGCTTGAAAGCCGAAATATGAATGAGAGTGATGCAGCACTCTGTGCTCGTCTGATTGCTGAGACCTCTCTTGAAGGGGTGTACACCATGGGGCGAATCGCTTTGCTTCTTTGGTTAAGGGTATTGATGAGAAGAGAATCGACGTACATGCCCATGCCCAAAAAAGTGATTCGTTCGGGTCTCTTGAACGATGGGACGGAAAACGCGGTGTAGGTAACCTGAATGCCTACTCATCCATGAAGCGAGCCATTGAACTGGCAAAAGAGCATACCATTGGCTGCGTTGCCTTGAAGCATACCAACCACTGGATGAGACCTGGAACCTATGGATTGATGGCAGCCAAGGAAGGGTGTATTGCGCTTCTTTGGACCAACACGATGCCGCTGATGAGCCCCTGGGGAGGCGCTGATACCAAGGTCGGGAATAATCCTTTGGTACTGGCCATTCCCAGTGAAGAGGGGCCACTTCTTGTTGATATGGCCATGTCTCTCTTCAGTTATGGCAAGCTGGAAACCTATGTTAGGGAAAAGAAGGAACTTCCAGTCCCCGGTGGGTGGGATGAGAGAGGGGAACTTACTACCGACCCAGAAGCGATTCTACAAAGTAAGCGCTCTCTTCCCATTGGATTCTGGAAGGGAACCAGTTTGGCTCTTGCTCTTGATTTGATTGCAGCAACCCTCTCGGGTGGAAGGACTACCCGCTCAATAGGGTCCTTGGAGGAGGAAGGGGAAGTCTCCCAGGTCTTCCTGGTCTTTGATACTTCCAAGTTCCCCGACCAAGAGAACCTGCAGAGGGAGATCCAGGCAACCCTTGATGACTTGGTGAACTCAACGCCTTTGGATGCAGAGAAGCCTGTTCGTTATCCAGGACAATTCAGGGAGCAAACAAGAAAGGAGAACCTTGAGAAAGGAATCCCTGTTGATGAGGCGGTCTGGAACACCATTCTCTCTCTCTGATCAGATATATCCGAACAGAGGACCAAAGAGCAGGACAACAATGAGAAACCAGAGGGCATAGATTCCCATGAATATGCACTGTGTTCGAATGAATGATCTTCTTTTCAGCAGTGTCACCACCAGTGAGCCAAGGTTGGCGAGTAGTAATAGGTTCTCCGCAAGTACTGCCACGCGGTTGGGACTTAATCCATATTGAAGAAACCTCCCTCCTATGGCAATGAGGGCGAATACATCGATGCCGATGGCCGCCAATGCTCCTGTGATGAGCACTACGCGGTTGAAGGTAGTGGTTTGTTCACTCTCCAGAAGATCTGTTGTATAGAGGATCATCATCAGGACAAGGGCGAGTAATATATCGATTACCAACAAAAGATTTCGGTCTTCAGTTATGGGAAGTCTCCCTACTACTAAGACAGTCAGGAAGGAGATCATGATCACCGTAATTACCGGGAGGAAGATGGTAGCCAAGAGACGCGTGAGCGATGCTATCTGGCCTTTTCTGTATTGCAGGAGGTACCGGGCAGACAGGGGAAGCAGGGCTAGGATTCCGGTAACCACAAATGGGGCTAGACGGTCTTCCACGTTGACTCCCACTGTTTCAAAGAGTACGAACGTAAGCATCATCACCACAAACACGGCACAAGCAAGCAGGAACGTAAGGAGAAGTACCTCACCAGTGAGTCGTATGTGTCTACTCATTCTCTCCTGTAGCGTACCTTTCTGGGTGGGTATGGCAAGACTTACCACCAAGAGCAATGGAAGGTGGATGAGTGAAAGGACTTTGGTCTGAGATTCTTCGATACCTGGCAAGCTGAACTGCAGATTCATCAGTAGTGCAAGGATTCCAAGAAATGAGAGATACCCAACAAGGTATTTGCGCTCTTTTGCCAAATACAGCGTGAGGAATAGGACTACCAGAAAGGGTAGGTTCAATCCATAAAAAGAGCATTGTGTTGTCGCCAAAAGGATACCCAAGAAGCGTCGGTATTTGGGAGATGATAAGCTGGCTGAGCAGCAACATGATGAATAGCTTGGGAACTACCTTACTGTGAGGTTCTTCATTTAAGGAGAATCGAGCCCCCATTCGATAGAGGGAGAGCAAAGTTGCTTCATCCCTAGGGAGGATATCCTCCAGTTCCCGTTGTATCTGTGCTTGTTTCTGGAGCTTCTCATCAGTACTGTCAGATTGTTCCTGATGCAACAGTCCTTGTTCTTTCCATACAGAGAGTATCGATTTCATACAGACCTCCAAAAAAAAGTATAACACCGGTATGTGGAGATGGATACAATACATGAAAAAAAACGGGTTGGCATTGAAGCCAACCCGCAATTGATACAAGAACTGTTGTTTAGTACTTACCGTACAGTGGTCCAAAGGTAGAGCAGGCGCGATAGTCAGCCCCTTCCTTGTCCATGCCAAGCATTGACCATGCACTGGGACGGAAGATTTTATCTTCGTCAACATTATGCATGCATACCGGGATGCGGAGCATTGCACAGAGGGAGATGATATCAGCCCAAAGTGTCCATAGCTCAGTGCACCGTGGTTTGCTCCCCAGTTTGCCATGACCGAGTAGACGTCCTTGAAGGGTCCTTCCTTGCCATTGGTTCTGGGTACGAACCAAGTGGTTGGCCAGGTCTGGTCGGTGCGTTTGTTGATTACATCAAAGACGTTCTCCGGTACCTCGCAGGTCCATCCTTCAGCAAGCTGCAGGACCGGGCCAACGCCCTTGACCGTGTTGATCCGGACCATGGTAAGTGGCATACCGCCTTCACTGAGGAAGGTTGAGCTGTAACCACCACCGCGGAAGTAGCCACCGTTGGCGACGCTGAAGCGGGTATTCTCGAGGGTTTTCTTTACATCTTCCTCAGTAATATCCCAATAGGCTTCATCTCGCTCTCGCCTTTCTCGTTCTTCATCTGGCCTGCTGCATCAAGTGTGGTAGCACCACTGTTGATCAGGTGAATGAAGCCTTCCTTGGCCAATCCTTCCGGTTTCCACCCGGATACTCTCTCAATAGCTGCTGGGCTCCAGTAGGTGCGTACATCGCTGAAGATTGCAGCACGGTTGGTGAGCAACTTACAGAACAGCATGCTGATACCGTTTAGGTGGTCATTCTCTGTTGCCATGATGTACGGTTCACGGATGCCGTTCCAGTCGAAACTGGTGGTAAGCATGGTTTCCATGAAGTCACCGTTAGGCCAATGGTCGGTCCACTGTCTCTGTCCCTGGAAACCTGCGCAGATTGCATTATGCCCGAGTGCCTCTTCCTTGAAACCGAGCTTTTCGAGCTTCTTGTTACCAACCATGAGATCGCGACCGATCATGGTCATCTTGGTGCAGTACTCCCAATCCTTGGCAAGCTGCTTCTCACTTCTCTGATACTCAGGAGGGTTGGCAACATCTTCAGCCTGGATGCAGTTTTCCTTCACCCATGCAATTGCCTTCTTGTACTCTTCAGGATCATAGATTTCTTCAGCGATACGGCGTTCGATTTCGCACATATCGACTACTTCACTGCGCATTCCCAAGTAGGCCTGCAGGAAATCCTGGTCAACAATTGAACCTGCGATACCCATAGACATGCCACCGATGGAGAGATAACTCTTTCCTCTCATGGTTGCTACAGCAATACCTGCACGTGCGAAGCGGAGAATTTTTTTCAGCTACATCCTCTGGGATGGAAGTGTCATCATTATCTTGTACGTCACGACCATAGATACCAAAGGCAGGAAGGCCTTTCTGGGTGTGGGCGGCAAGCACTGCAGCGAGATACACTGCACCCGGACGCTCTGTCCCGTTAAAACCCCATACACCCTTGACGGTCATGGGATCCATGTCAAATGTTTCGGTTCCATAGCACCAGCAGGGAGTTACAGTTAGGGTAACGGCTACTCCTTCCTTGGCAAATTTCTCTGCACAATCCGCACTCTCTCTCACACGACCGATGGTTCCATCAGCAATAACGCATTCAACCGGCTCACCGGTTCCATGGAACAGGTTCTCGCTGATCAGCTTTGCTGCAGCCTTTGCCATGTTCATGGTCTGATCTTCCAAGGACTCGCGAACGCCTCGCTGTCTGCCGTCGATAACCGGGCGAATTCCAATCTTGGGAAGGGAAGAAGCATAGCGCTTCTGGGGCCCTACCGATTGCATTCCATTTGTATTTGCCATAGTATCCCCCTTGGTATATAATTACAAATGTAATCGTTTACATCAAGGATAGTATTGCATAGAGAACGAGCAAATGCAATCCAAAATTTTAAAGGAGTCAACTATGTTGAAAACAATTCCCTCAATACTCAGCCCAGAACTATTGAAGATTCTCATGGAAATGGGTCATGGCGATGAGATCGTGATCGGAGATGGAAATTTCCCTGCTGCATCCATGAATGACCGGGTGGTCCGCTTGGATGGACATGGGGCAGATGAGGTATTGAAGGCAATCTTGCAGCTGTTTCCCCTTGATACCTATGCTGAGAACGCATTCCTGATGGACACCACAGCAGGCGATACGGTTAAGACCCCAATTTGGGATGTATATGAGGCTACCTGCAAGGACGGTGATCCTGCATTCAAGGGCTTTACCCGTCTTGAACGCTTTGCTTTCTATGAGCGAAGTAAGAAGCATATGCCATTGTCGCTACCGGTGAGACAGCGTTGTATGCAAACATCATTCTGAAGAAGGGTGTGGTGGTCTAATCCTCTTTGGGTGTAGTCCACAGCTGTTTGTACTGCCGTGGACTCATCTGCATATGACTCCTGAACTGACGAGCGAAGTAATTCGCATCTGAGAACCCGGTTTTTTTCACTGATTCTCTCAATGCTTAGGTCAGTGGTCAGAAGCAGGTTGGAAGCATAGGCAATACGTCTATGGATGTGGAAATCGACTGGCGACCAGCCAGTCGATAGCTTGAACTGTCGGTTGAGTGTGCTTGCGCTCATGTTCGAGACCTCAACCAGCTCATTCAAGGGAATGCTCCTGTCAATATTCTGTTCCATATAGATGATAACTTTCTCCAGGCGTTGATCATTCTGGAAAGCAGAACCTCGGCGAGCACTGTGGAATCTGCTTACCAGGATGAGGAATTGGAGCAATTTGGAGTAGGTCATTGAAGTCGAGCCCTTGCTGTAGTCCTGTTGCTCTGACTCCTCCTTAACTGCGCTTACCAAAGCGACAATCTCAGCGTGTTGGTGTGAATTGAGTCGAACCAGCGGTACCTCACCGCCCACTTGCATGAATGTCTCGGCAAACCCTGCCACTTCCTTTACCTCGGGGTAGAGCACTGAGAAAGCTTTCTTCCCGATAAGTAGATTATAGAGGACCAGATTCTCGATATCTGCATATCCATGAATAGTTCCAGGACGAATACAGAAACACCATGCCTTCTTGCAATTGTCGTTTTGTCTTGTTCCAAGAGATGGATTCCTTTTCCTGATACAACGACGACAATTTCATAGAAATCATGACCATGCAATGAGAAAGGAATCTCAGGGTCACGCAGCAGCACTTTTACAGGAAGGCTGTTTTCCTTGAAGAACATGGTTTCATGCAGTGTAAAACTAGACATGATAAAATCGTGCTAGAATTTGACTATTCTGTCAAGGTAAAAACTACAAATGATGGCAAACTATTAAAGTAATACTTTAGTATGAGGAGGGCTGTCATGTCTTACTATGAAGAGGCCAAGAAAATATATTCACAATATGGTGTCGATACCGACTCTGTCCTGGACCAGTTATCTGGAATTCCCATTTCTGTCCACTGCTGGCAGGGCGATGATGTAGGCGGTTTTGAGCGTCCTGATGCCGAACTGGCTGGTGGTGGAATCCAAACTACGGGAAACTACCCAGGAAAGGCAAAGAACGTTGCGCAGTTGCGTCAGGATTTGGAGCAGGTATTCTCCCTGGTGGGAGGCAGCCACAGGCTGAACCTACACGCTAGCTATGGGGAATTTGGTTCCACCTTTGTTGACCGTGACCAGATTGAAGAGAAGTATTATCAAGGTTGGCTTGACTGGGGAATGAAGATGGGAATCCCATTGGATTTCAATGGCACCTTTTTCAGTCACCCAATGGCTGATGACGGTTATACCTTGGCAAGTAAGGATGAAAGAATCCGTAGGTTCTGGATTGAGCACGCAAAACGCTGTAGGAAGATAGCTGCCTGGATAGGTGAGCAACAGGGGAGTACCTGTATTCTCGATACCTGGGTTCCCGATGGTGCAAAAAACCTGACTGTTGACAAGTTCGGGTATCGTGCCATTCTCAAGGAGAGCCTTGATGAAATCTTTGAGACTGAGTATCCCAGCGAATTTATGCGTGACGCTCTGGAGACCAAGCTCTTTGGTATCGGAAGTGAAGCCTTCGTGGTTGGCTCGCATGAGTTCTACATGAACTATGCAGCACGAAACAACAAGATGCTCTGCATTGATATGGGACACTTCCACACAGAAGAAGATATCTCAGATAAACTTTCCGCCATTCTCCTCTTCGATGATGAGATTCTCTTGCACGTGAGTCGCCCCATGCATTGGGACAGTGACCATGTGGTACTTTTCAATGATAAGATCAAGATGGTTGCAGAGGAGCTGGTGAGAAGCGGAAAACTGGAGTCCTCCCACATCGGTTTGGATTTCTTTGATGCATCCATTAACCGCATCGGTGCCTGGGTTACCGGCATCAGGGCAATGCGCAAGGCCTTGCTCTTTGCGCTGCTTGAGCCGATTGATCAGCTTATTGAGTATGAAGAGTCCGGAAATGGATATGCAACCATGGCACTGCTTGAGCAGCAGAGTGTACTACCTTTCGGAGCCATCTGGGACGAATACTGCAGAAGAACCAACACCCCAATGGAAGGTGAGCTGATTGAGTTGGTAGGTTCGTATGAGAGGGAAGTATTGGGGGGAACGTTCATGAGTTTTGCATCCCTGATCGCCCATTCCAAGCGGTATGGCTCTGATTCTTCTTTTGTCCTCTTGGGAGGTGGAAACACCTCCTACAAAGAGGGGAACATCCTCTATGTGAAGGCAAGTGGTAATGCCTTGGGAACCATTGATGAATCTGGGTTTGTTCGGATGGATCTGGGAAAGCTGGATAAAATCTGGGGAAAGCAATACAGCAGTGCTGACGAGGCAAGAGAAGATGAAGTCCTCAAGGATATGATGGACTGTCGCCTTGAAGGAGAGACAGCCCGTCCTTCTGTTGAGGCCTTGCTTCATGCGTTGCTCCCATTCCCTTATGTTATTCACCTTCACCCTGCCATGGTGAATGGACTTACCTGTGCACAAGAAGGAAGGGAGGCGGTTGCAAGACTTTTCCCTGAAGCGCTCTGGATTGAATTGGTGAAACCTGGATTCATTCTTGCAGATATTGTGCGTACCAAGATGGCCGAACAGAAGAAGGAAACAGGGACAGTCAGTTCCCTGATCTTCCTGCAAAACCATGGTATTTTTTTTGCTGGTGGGCAGAGTTTGGAGGAGATTGAAAGCCTCTACGACTCCTTGATGGCGAAGATTTCCTCCCAATTAGTCAGAAAACCTGATTTTACTGCTTTACAAGCGGATGCATCACAGGTTGAAGCAGTAAAAAAAAGATCTTGGGACCCTTACAAATGAACCCGTTCTTTTCTCTTGGAACAAGGAGTTTGCTCACTACCTGCAGGATGAGAACCATTTTCAGCCAGTTGCTTCTTCCTTTACCCCTGATCATATTGTCTACGCTGGTTTCAAACCGTTATGGGTTGGAGAAGGTAAGGACGTGATTTCTGCTTTTAAGCAGTATGAGGCCGAACATGGGGTAAACCCTAAGATTGTCTGCGTGCAGAACCTAGGGGTATTCTCTTTGGGTGAAAAGCCGATGCCACTCTTTGTGGATACTGTATCCATTGCAGTGTATACCGAGAGTTTTGGAGGACCCCGTTTTATGGATGATGCAATGATTGACTTCATCAGAAACTGGGAAGTTGAGAAATATCGGTCTTCGGTTGCATCAAAGTAGGTAAGATGGCATCACTGCAGGATATTAACAAGCGTTTTAATGCGGTGATGCCTTTCGTCACCCCGATAGGGGTGGTGTTGGGCTTGTTGCTTGGGCACCGATTGGACTCCTATCGATTTCTTGGTACCTATTTTTTTCGCATTTATTACTTTTGTAGGAGCCTTAGGGGTAAACTATCGTCAGTTTGCCCAGATTGCCCGCAGAATGGCCTCAGTGTTGTTGGTCCTGTTCTCCGCGCATATTGTGCTGCCGGTTTTGGTGGCTCTGCTTGGCCGTATAGTATTTCCCACACAACCCGATATTGTCACCGGCTTTGTGTTGCTTTCCTCGATTCCAATCGCGGTCACTGCATTCATATGGTCGACAATTTATGATGGCGATGCTGCTCTTGCGCTCTCGCTCATAATTCTCGACACGTTGCTTTCACCCATTCTGACACCTTTGACCATCAGGCTGCTCGCCAATACATCAGTGGAAATCGATCAGGGTGGGATCATGACCAGCCTGCTGGTGATGATTGTTCTTCCTTCTCTCGTTGGTATGCTGGTTACTCAAACCATGCCCAAGGTTGCAAAAGGAGCTGTGCTCTATCTCAGTCCGATTACCAAGCTCGTACTTATCGTAGTGGTGGTAATTCATGTAGGAGCGCTCTCTGGCTCACTCTCCTTCTCCTGGATCTATGTTCCACTTATTCTGATGAACCTCTTTGTCATTGCCTTGGGGTTCCTCCTTGTGTATGTACTCGCCAGATATGTCCTAAAGGTGGACCGCCCCAGCCTTGTCAGCATGACATTCACCGGTGGAATGAGGAATATCAGTGCAGCTTTGGTGCTTGCTACCACCTACTTCCCACCACTTGCAGCTCTTCCTGTCATTCTGGGAATCCTCTTCCAGCAAACCTTTGTAGGGTTGCTGGGGGGAGTGCTGTTTGGAAACAGGAGAGATAATTCTCCTTCATGATCTATACTTATAGAGATATTCACCTAAATCACTTTCTTTGCTTTGTCTTTTAACTTTCAATGTATAAGAAATCGGGTTCCATATCTATTTCATGATAAAATCGTGCTAAAAAATGACTATTCAGTTATTGCAGATTTTGAAATCGGTGTCACACTAAGAGTAAAGGAAGTTGTGACAGTAGTTTTACTGTTTGCCCTGGTGTTCTGCCAGGTACAGATAGATTCCGGGTTTTCCCGGAGAAGATTTCTCAAAAGGAGTGTTTTGTTATGAAGAAAACGTTGTTGTTTGTCCTCATCATGACCATGGTTCTTGGTGCAATGTTTGCCCAGGGGACCAAGGACGCAGCCCCAGCGGGCGAAAAAAAAGAGATTGTCATTCTCGGAAAGAGCATGGGAAATGGGTTCTTTGATGCAGTATTCAAAGGCAGTGAAGAAGCTGCTGCTGAGCTCGGTGGGATCAAGACGACCTATATGGCTCCTCCCCAGGCAACTGCAGAAGGACAGATTGAGATCATCGAGACCTTGATCGCACAAAGAGTTGATGGTATTGCCATCAGCGCAAACGATGCAGATGCATTGATTCCTGTAGCCAAGAAAGCCATGGCAGCTGGTATCAAGGTTATCAGTTATGACTCCGGTATCAATGCCGGTGGACGTATTGTTGACCTCCTGCCCAGTAATCCTGAGCTCATTGGACGCCAGCAGGTACAGCTTGCTGCTGAACTGACTGACTACAAGGGTGATGTTGCCGTCCTTTCCGCTTCTGCTCAGGCCACCAACCAGAACCTCTGGATTGAGTGGATGAAAGAAGAGATCAAGGAAGCTGACTATTCCAACATGAAGCTTGTTGAAGTCGTCTATGGTGATGATGCTCCTGATAAGAGCTATCGTGAAGCAGTCTCCTTGATGCAGAAATATCCTAACCTGAAGGCTATCATCTGCCCGACCACTGTAGGTCTGCTTGCAACCGCACAGGCTGTCAAGGACGCTGGAAAGAGTGGCGTTGTTGAAGTAACCGGTCTTGGCCTTCCTTCAGAAATGAAGGGATACATTCTTGACGGCACCTGCCGCCAGATGGCTTTGTGGAATCCAATTGACCTTGGATACAGCTCCACCTACATCCTCAATGGTCTTATTGAAGGGACGGTTGATGGTGCAACTGGTGAAGAGATTCCTGCCGGTCGCATGGGATCCATCAAGGTTGAAGAGAACGGAATTGCCTTCATGAGTACTCCTTATGTATTCAACAAGGACAATATCGAAAAGTTCGCAGAAATCTATTAATCAATTCACACCCAGCTCCTGCTCCCCCCAACGGGGGCGGGAGCTTTTGCATCTGCTTGCATAAGGAGGAACAATGCAACAGGCATTGTTGGAAGTACAACACGTAACAAAGGTGTTTCCCGGTATCAGAGCCTTGGATGATGTACATCTTTCCCTACGAAGGGGGAAGTTCATGCACTTATAGGTGAAAATGGAGCAGGGAAGTCCACACTGGTGAAGATTCTCACAGGAGTCTATATCCCTACCAGTGGGACGATGACCCTGGATGGTAAGGAGATATCCTTTAAGAATGCAATCGACGCCCAACAGGCAGGAATTGTTGCCATCCATCAGGAAGCTTCCATGTTTCCTGAACTCAGTGTCACAGAGAATATCTTTATGGGTCACCACCTTAGGAATCCAAAAACGAAGAAGCTCGACTGGAAGACCATGAATGAGAAGACCCTAGGGTTGCTCCAACGCATGCAACTTGATATCAATCCAGATTCCTTGGTCAAGAATCTGAGTGTTGCACAGCGGCATATGGTAGAAATTGTCAAGGCACTCAGTCTTGATGCAAATCTGGTCATCATGGATGAACCGACCAGTGCCTTAACCGGCCGTGAGGTCGAGGATTTGTTCAGAATTGTCCGTTCCTTGAAGGAAGAGGGCAAGGCAATTCTCTTTATATCCCACAAGTTTGAAGAGATTTTTTGAAATTTGCGATTACTACACGGTTTTCCGTGATGGACAATATATAGGGGAAGGTAAGGTAGCAGAGAGCAATGAGGATACCATCATCAATATGATGATTGGTCGCTCGATAGACCAAATGTATCCCCATCACGAACCCAATATTGGAAAGAAGGTGCTGGAGGTCAAGCATCTCAGTCAACTTGGAGCCTTCAAGGATATCTCCTTTGACTTGCATGAAGGAGAGATCTTGGGTCTATTCGGTCTTGTTGGAGCTGGTCGTAGTGAGGTGGTCAGAACCATCTTTGGGATCGACAAGGCGAGTGAAGGACCATGCATTTGCTCGGAAAGCCCTTTATGCCAAGGGGTGCCATAGACAGCATGCGAAAAGGCATAGCATTGGTACCTGAAGACCGTCAGAAGCAAGGCCTGGTGTTGAAAATGAGTCTGACTCATAATATCAGCCTACCGGTGTTAACCAATCTTTGCTGGAAAGGTCTGGTGACCAAGAAAAAAAAGACTGAGGCCAAGTATGTGACGGAGCATGGCGATCAGATGGAGATAAAATCTGCAGGATACCATGTCGATGCTGAGACACTCAGTGGTGGAAACCAGCAGAAAGTCGTACTTGCCAAATGGATTGGAACAAATCCCAAGATTCTTATACTTGATGAACCTACCAAAGGTATTGATGTTGCAACGAAGGCAGCAGTACACGAATTCGTCTGTGAAATGGCGGACAAGGGTGTTGCAGTTATTCTTATTAGTAGTGAGCTTCCTGAAATCTTGGGAATGTCGGACCGGATCGTCGTGATGCATGAAGGGTACCAGACAGCCATTCTTGATGGAAAAGAAGCGACAGCAGAGTCAGTAATGCGTTATGCAATCGCAACTGTACAGATGGAGGCCTCCAATGCCTGATTTATCCTTCTCCTCCTTTGTAAAGAAAGCATTGGCCCGTAGGGAGGCAACCCTCACCGTATTGTTGGTGGTGCTCCTGGTGCCGATTTCAATCCGTTCTCCGCAGTTTCTTTCTGCAAAGAATATTTCCACCATCCTCAACGACATGGCTATTCTTTCCATTGTCGCCATTGGTGAATTCTATGTTATTCTCTCGAACGGGATTGACCTCTCGGTTGGTTCCATTATCGCCTTCACCGGTATGGCTACCGGTATGATCAATGAGGCAAATCCTACTGTAAGTCCATTGCTTTTATTACTTGCTGGAATGAGCATTGGTATGGTAATGGGACTATTCAATGGTGTATTGGTTGCTTACGGGAAAATCCCCCCCCGATCATTACAACACTGGGTACCGTGAATATCTATCGTGGGCTCACCTTCTTGCTCAGCGGCGGTACGTGGGTTACAGCACATGAGATGAGCAAATCCTACATTGACTTCCCTCGTAATACATTCCTAGGAGTTTCCAACCTGCTCTGGATTGCCTTATTGGTTATTGCAGTCTTCTACTATTTCAGCAGGTATACCCGTACCGGACGTGAGGTATATGCAATTGGGGGGGGAAACCCTACGGCAGCAAAGTTCGTAGGAGTAAACGAGAACAGGGTCAGGGTAGTGGTATTCCTCATCAGTGGTACGCTCTGTGGCCTTGCTGGGGCTCTTTGGACCGCTCGCTATGCTTCCGCTGTAAATGAGATGGCAACTGGGTTCGAGATGCAGGCAGTTGCTGCTTGTGTGCTTGGTGGTGTCAACTTTGCAGGAGGCTCTGGTGGAATCATCGGGGTAGTCCTGGGTACGCTCTTCCTTGGTGTTGTCACCAACGCATTACCGGTTATCTACCTGTCGGTTTTCTGGCAGACGTTCGTCCAAGGCTTGATCATTCTTATCGCATTGACGCTCAACACCATGAGTGACCAACGAAAGACGAAGAAGCTGCTTGCACAGAGGAGAGGCTAGGTATGGCTGAAAAGAGAGATTTAGTAGCAAAATCCCGGCTCATCGATGAACTGTCGCTCAAGAACCGGTTGATAGAATATTTCACCCAGTGGGAAGTCTTGCTCTCCATTATCATCGTATTTGTGTTCGTGTTCTTCACGATCAGGACTCCCTACTTTCTGGATTGGTTCAATTTGATGAATGCAACCTTCCAATTCAGTGAGAAGGCAATCATGGCCCTTCCGATGATATTCATCATCATGTGTGGAGACATTGATATTTCAATTGCTTCCATCATTGCCCTTTGTGCTTATGTGGTTGGCAATGCTGCACAAAGTGGGGCTTCCATTCCTTCTCTGATATTCCTAGCCCTTCTAGTTGGGACTCTTGCTGGACTGTTCAATGGAGTGATGATAACCGCCCTTGAGATGCCCGCCATCGCTGTTACCCTTGCTACACAGTCTGTATTCAGGGGGATTGCAATTGGTTTGCTGGGAGACCAGGCACGCACGGATTTTCCAGAGAATTTTGGATTCTTCGGTCAGCAATTTATTCCGGGTACCATAATTCCCTTTGAGTTCGTCCTCTACCTAGTGCTTGTATTGCTCTTTGCTTTCATCTTGCATAAGACAACGTATGGAAGAAGGTTGTATGCCATTGGAAACAGTGCTGAAGCAGCTCGCTTCTCCGGTATCAAGGTAAAGACCATGAGGATTATCAACTTCACTGTTACCGGATTCTTCTGTGGTCTCACGTCCATACTGCTTGCAAGCCGCATACTTTCTGTCCGCTCAAACATTGCAACCGGATGGGATTTGGAGATTATCACCTTAGTAGTTCTTGGTGGTGTTGCCATCACCGGAGGTAAGGGAAGTGTGTATGGTGTTTTCATCGGCTCCATGCTGGTTGGTTACCTTAAGTTCGGCATGGGCTTATTGAAGTTCAGCGGAACCCTGATGACTATCGTGATTGGATTGCTTTTAATTACTGCGGTCCTGCTTCCTCGATTGCTTGACATGTATAAAGCGAATCGGAAGCTCCGACTTCAGCAGATGAAATGAAATTAGGAGGGCCCTTGCCATGAGACAAGCATTCGTCATGCAGTTGAAGAAAGGATATGAGCAAGAGTACAAGAAACGTCATGATGAAATCTGGCCGGAATTGAAGGCTCTTCTCAAGGAAAGTGGTGTCTCTGACTACACCATATTCCTTGACCGGGACAGTGGGCTCCTCTTTGCTTTTCAGAAATCAGAGGGTGAATCTGGAAGCCAGGATCTTGGTTCCAACCCCATAGTACAAAAGTGGTGGGCGTATATGGCTGATATCATGGATACGAATGAAGACAACTCTCCAATCTCGCTTCCTTTGGAAGAAGTCTTTCATATGGATTGACTTTTCCCTTTCGAAAACACTTGAAATGTTCGCCGTAGTATAATAGAATCGAAAGCGTAACGAAAGTGATAAGAAAGTAGGAGTGTATCATATGATAGGGCTTTCCCCTCGGGAAAAACACATACTCCAGCTTCTGAAAAGTGGTGAAGAGTATCCTGTATCTCGGCTCAGCGAAGAGCTGGGAGTTTCTGCGGTTACAATCAGGGGGGATTTACGAGACCTTGATTCAAAAGGGCTGGTAATACGCAGCCATGGCAGGGTAGTGGTTGCATCCGCTCCACAGGCCGCCTTTCGTAATGATACGAATACCCAAAAAAAAAGATCTGATTGCAAAACTTGCTGCAACCTTGGTAAAGGATAATGACTTTATTATGATTACCAATGGGTCAACCTGTTCCCTGATCCCCAGGCACATATTCGGGAAGAGGAATGTGCGGGTGGTAACCAACTCAACACTTATTCTGCCCTATGCAAGGGCAAATACCCAGTTGCAGGTCACACTGGTGGGTGGTGAGTACCGAAGTGAAGCTGAGGCTCTTGTCGGGCCTGCAGCTATTTCCCAGATTGAAAACTACCATGTATCCACCACCTTCTTTGGGACGGATGGATTTACCATGGAACATGGACTTACCACCAGCCTGATTGAAAATGCACAGGTGGTACAACGCATGTGCGCACAAGCCACTCGGCGGGTGTTGTGTGTTGATTCCTCAAAAGTGGGGAATCGTGGGTTTGTGAGGATTATGCCGGTAACAGAGATAGATACCATTGTCACAGACAGTGGTTTTCCTGCAGACCTGATCGTCCAGCTCGAGGAGCAGGGCGTTGAAGTCCTTATTGCAAAGTAGAGGAGTGAACACATGGCACAACAAGTTGTGATGCCCAAACAGGGAAACTCAGTAGAGTCCTGCATTATTGTAGAATGGAATGTCAAAGTAGGCGACAAGGTGGCTGTAGGAGATGTCCTATGCTCAGCAGAGACCGATAAATCAACCATTGACGTAGAGTCAACAGCTGAAGGTGTAGTATTGGCCAGGCTCTATGAGGAAGGGGACGATGTTCCTGTCATGGTGCCTATTGTCATGGTTGGAGAGGAAGGCGAGAAAGTTGAGCTTCCCAAGACAGAAACCAGCAAAGAAGAGCCAAAGGAAGAGAAGCAAGAAGTAGCAGCTGAGGAGAATACGCAAGTAGAAAAAAAAGCAGCTCCTACCGTTACTGCAGGCGAGGCTCAGGGCTCCAGCCCAAGGCTCGTAATCTGGCTTCTTCCATGGGGGGTTTCCCTTTCCTCTGTACAAGCTACTGGTCCTAAGGGTCGCATCATTGAACGTGATGTAGTTTCAGCCAGTGGCGAGCCTCTTAGCCCGGTTGCAAGACAGCAGGCTCTTGAACAGGGAGTCCAGGCCCCAGGGCGTGGTAGTGGCATTGGTGGAAGAGTACTCTCTTCTGACCTGCAGGAGAAACCAGCGATTGCTACCCCATCTCGCTTGGGCGAGGTTTCTGAAGAGATTCAGGAGATTCCTGTTAAGGGAGTACGCAAGGTAACTGCCAGAAGGATGATGGAATCCATTCACTCCACTTGTCAGCTTACCCTACATGCCCAGGCTGATGCACGTGCCCTGAAACGCCTGAGAGCTGGCTTCAAGAGTGCAAAGAGTGAACTTGGTTTGAACAAGGTTACGATCAATGATTTGATTCTCTTCGCCGTCAGCAGAACCTTGCTGGAGTTCCCCGCATTCAATGCTCACTTCCTTGGTGATAAGATGCTGCGTTTTTTTTCTCATGTGCATCTTGGTGTCGCTACCGACACGCCAAAGGGCCTTCTGGTTCCTGTGGTGCGCAACAGTGATCTTCTCAGCTTACGTCAACTCTCCGAAGAGACCAAGGTCTTGGTTGATAAGTGCAAGGAAGGAACCGCCCAGATGGATGAACTCAGTGTTCAACCTTCACGGTAAGTAATGTAGGAGCCTATGGAATTGATGCATTCACCCCAGTGCTCAATGTTCCCGAGGTTGCAATCCTTGGAGTTGGCGGCATAACACTCACACCGGTTGAGGATGAGGATGGGGATATTATCTTTATTGAAAAGATTGGACTCTCACTAACAATGGACCATCAGGCAGTCGACGGTGCAGATGCTGCACGCTTCCTCAAGGCCTTGATGGACAACATTGCCTCCATTGATCTCTTGTTGGCACTGTAGGAGGATACATGAGTACTTATGATTTAATTGTAGTTGGCAGCGGTCCTGGTGGATATGTTGCCGCAGAAAGGGCAGGAGCACTTGGCAAGAAGGTCCTGCTGATAGAAAGAGGCCATCTTGGCGGAGTCTGTACCAATTGGGGATGTATCCCTACCAAGAGTCTTCTCAATAGTGCGAAACTCTATCATCATACACTTGATGGGACTAAACATGGTGTGCAGGCTGCCTCGGTAACCTTCAGCCTTACTGATGCAATGGCTTGGAAGGAAGATACGGTCAAGACGTTGAGAGGCGGCATTGAATTTCTGATGAAATCGAATAAGGTGGAAACCGTTTTTGGTGAAGCTGAATTCGTTGACCCACACCATGTGAAGGTTGGGGAAACAGTCTACGAAGGATCCTACCTTGTAATTGCCACTGGTTCTTCCGCTTTCGTTCCTCCTCTCCCTGGTGCAAAGAAGGAGCATGTGCTCACCAGTAATGAAATCCTGGACCTCGAGGAAGTTCCCAAATCGCTGGTTATCATCGGCGGTGGGTGATCGGGATTGAATTTGCCTCATTCTTCTCCATGATCGGGACCAAGGTCACCGTCGTTGAGATGATGGATGAGATTCTTCCCATGATGGATGGTGAGTTCGCCAAGTTGATGAGACGTGAACTCAAGGAAGTTGACTTCCACCTTGGTTGCAAGGTAGAGGAAATTACCAAGGAAGCAGTGTTCTACACTGATGCCAAGGGCAATAAGCAGTCCACTGAAGCCTCACTGGTTCTCATGAGTGTTGGGCGTAGGCCAAACACCCAGGGACTGGAGAAGCTTGGATTGGACATTGACCGACAAGGGGTAATTGTTAATGACCGTCTACAGACCAATGTTGCCAATATATGGCAATCGGTGATGTGAATGGCCGATCCCTTCTTGCTCATAGCGCATCGCGCATGGCGGAGGTTGCCATCTCCAATATCTTTGGATCAAAAGAGATGCGCATGCGTTACAACGCAATTCCTTGGGCTGTCTATGGAAATCCCGAGGCAGCCGGTTGTGGCATCACAGAAAAGGAAGCCAAAGAAAAAGGCATTCCTGTGAAGAGTAAAACCGTGCAGATGCGATCAAACGGTCGTTTCCTCGCTGAGCAAGGCAAGCGCGCATCCGGCTTGGTGAAAGTTATCTGTCACCAGGAAAGTGGTGCCATTCTTGGAGTCCATCTGCTGGGACCCTACAGCAGCGAGATTATCTGGGGCGCTTCTGCTTTGATTGAAGCAGAGTTGCGGGTCCAAGACGTCAAAGAGATAGTATTTCCACACCCGAGTGTATCCGAGCTCATCAAGGATGCTTGCTTTGCACTCGATCATAGCCTGTAAGGAGAAACGATATGGCCAGAACGATACCATTTGATCCAGCAAAATTGAGGGAGCCACTTACCATTGAAACCCCCCTCGATTCCTGTTAACCAGTACAAGAGCAACTTCAAGAAAGAACTCAAACAATACGGAAAGGAACGCCTGATCCGTGCTTACTATGATATGCTCTTGATTAGAAAATTTGAGACCATGTTGGACACCATCAAGAAAGAAGGTGTGTATCAGGGGATTTCCTACAATCACCGTGGACCTGCCCACCTCTCATCCGGTCAGGAAAGTGCCGCTGTAGGGCAGGCAATGGTCCTTGACCCCGAAGACCAGATATTTGGTTCCCACCGCAGTCATGGTGAGATTCTCGCCAAGAGCATGAGTGCCATCTACAAGATGGAGGACAAGGAACTGCTCGCCATCATGGAATCATTCATGGATGGGGGGGGACCTACAAGATTGTTGAGAAGCACTTCCCTGGAGAGAACGTTCGTGACCTTGCAGAGAACTTTGTACTGTACGGTGCTTGGCAGAGATTTATGCCAAAAAGCCTGGATTCTCAGCAGGCCTTGGCGGTTCAATGCATACCTTCTTCAAGCCATTTGGAAGCATGCCCAACAACGCTATTGTTGGAGGTTCCTGTACTATTGCAGTTGGTGCTTCCCTCTATAAGAAGATAAACCGCAAGAAGGGAATCGTCATCGCCAATATCGGTGATGGGGCGCTCGCACGTGGCCCGGTCTATGAAGGTTGGTACTTTCCTCCATGGACCAGTACAAGACCCTCTGGGAAGACAATCCAGGGTATCCTCCTTTCATGTTGAACTGTTTTGACAACCTCTATGCCATGGGTGGCCAGCCAGTTGGTGAGACCATGGGCTACAAGGTGGCAGCGAGAGTTGCCTCTGCAATCAACGAGTATTCCATGCATACCGAGCGAGTTGATGGATTCAATCCTCTCGCTGTAGCAGATGCCACAGCACGCAAGAAAGAAATTCTCCTCAAGGGAGAAGGTCCAGCTTTCATGGACACCATCACCTATCGTTACAGCGGTCATAGCCCCAGTGATGCAATGACCTACAGAACGAAAGAAGAGCTGGAAGCATTCCGTAACCAGGATCCAATCGTGGCCTACGGTAACTATCTCCTGGAGAACAAGGTTGTAAGCCAGGAAGAGCTTGATCAGTTTGATACGGTCCTTGAAGAGAAGATGAGAAAGACGCTCGAGATTACCGTTGATCCGGTACTCAGTCCTATGGTGGATGAGCATTTTGTCGAGTCCGTGATGTTCTCCAATGGTAGTGTTGAGAAGCTTGATGAGGGCGAACCAGTACTCCTCGAGAAGCTGGAAGACAATGCGAGAGTGAAACAGATTGCCCGTAGAAGTCGCTATGCCTACGACGAGAACGGCAAAGAACTGCCTGCTGCAAAGCAGTACCAGTATCGTGATGCTGTCTTTGAAGCAATGGCCCATCGCTTCTCCATTGACCCGACGATGGTTGCCTATGGAGAGGATCATCGAGATTGGGGTGGGGCGTTTGCCTGCTACCGCGGTCTCACCGAACTGCTTCCTCCTTCCCGTTTCTTCAACTCCCCGATCGCTGAATCGGCAATTGTTGGAAGCGGAGTAGGCTACGCAATGGCCGGTGGACGAGCAGTTGTCGAGTTGATGTACTGTGACTTCCTTGGTTGTGCAGGGGATGAAGTGTTCAACCAGATGCCTAAATGGCAAGCGATGAGTGCCGGTGTCCTGAAGATGCCACTCGTGCTTCGTGTATCAGTTGGTAACAAGTATGGTGCACAGCACTCCCAGGAATGGACTAGTATGGTTGCATCAGTTCCTGGTTTGAAGGCGATGTATCCTGCAACACCATATGATGTGAAAGGCATGCTCAACTATGCTCTTCGTGGTACTGACCCTGTGGTTTTCTTTGAAAGCCAGAAACTCTATGGAATTGGTGAGATGTTCGTTAAGGAAGGAGTTCCTGAGGGATACTATGAGATTCCAGAAGGCGAGCCAGTTATCAGAAGGGAAGGAAAGGATGTCACCCTTATCGCACTCGGACCTGCACTCTATACTGCAACAAAGGCAGCCGAAGAGCTTGCGAGAAGGGTCTTGAGGCAGAGGTAATTGACCTGAGATGGATCAACCCGCTCAAGTATGAGTTATTGATCGAGTCAGTAAAGAAAACCGGTAGGGCTGTCTTTGTAACAGACAGTGCTGAGCGTGGCAGTTATCTGCACACCGTAAGCTCCAACCTCAGCAGGCTTGCCTTTGACTATCTCGATGCTCCGACGATTGTGGTCGGGTCGAAGAACTGGATCACACCGCCAGCAGAAATGGAGGAGTACTACTTCGCACAGGCGTACTCGGTACTGGATGCCATCCACGAACAGATCTTGCCGATACCCGACTATGTCCCCAAGAGCAACTACACCGATGGTGAGTTCTTCAGGACAAGCAGACTCGGCGTCTGATAAGGAAAGCCCATGGATTTGAAACAGCTCGAAAAAAAAGCATCAATGATAGAGATCTTGCTACTCGACTTACCTCGAGTAGTGAGATTGGTTCCCTGATTCAAGGCGGCTCTCTCAAGAGAACAGCGCTTGAAGAGGTGAACAATCATGTGCATACCACTTATTCATTCAGTCCCTATGAGCCTTCTGCAGCAGCGTATGCTGCCTGGAAGGCAGGGCTGGGTATTGTGGGTAGTATTGACCATGACAGCATTGGTGCAGCACAGGAGATGCTGGAAGTAGCACAGAATATTGGGATTGCCAGTACGGTAGGATTTGAGCTGAGAACGAGTTTTCTCGACACTCCACTCGCAGATAGAAAGCTCAACAATCCGGACAGCATCGGAATAGCCTATATGTGTGTCCACGGGGTTCCTAAGCAACACATCTCGACTGTTGCCAAGTTCCTCCAGCCGGTTCAAAAAATACGTAACGAGAGGAATAAGGCTCAAGTCGAGGCTTTGCAGGCCTTGGTAGGGCAGTATGGATTCGACCTGGATTTTGAAAGGGATGTCCTTCCTCTCAGTAGAGCTGAACAGGGAGGTTCTGTCACCGAACGGCACATTCTCTTTGCCATGGCAAACCAGAGTATCTCCATGTTTGGAAAAGGGGAGAAGCTGGTCCATTTCCTAAAGAAGGATCTGGGGCTGACCCTTGCTGGAAAGGTGCAGGATTGGTTGTTGGACAAGGACAACCCCCCACTATGCATATGATCTCTTGGGAGTCTACAAGAGTACCTTCCTTCCTCGATTTTTTTTCATTCAACCTTCCAAGGAAGAGTGTTTGGATGTACGTGAGGTGGTCTCCTTCGCCAACAGCATTGGTGCCATCGCAGCTTATGCCTATCTTGGGGATGTGGCAGAGAGTGTGACCGGGGATAAGAAGGCAGAAAAGTTTGAGGATGAATTTCTGGAGGAACTGATGGATCTTCTGGTGGATATTGGCTTCCCAGCAGTAACCTATATGCCTCCTCGCAATACCAAGGAGCAGATGCTTCGCTTGCAGAAGCTTGCCAGGGAGAGAAACCTGATGGAGATCAGTGGGGTCGATATCAACAGCAGCAGGCAGAGTATGAACTGTCCCGAGTTGTTGGAACCTACGGCGAGACATCTCGTTGATGCAGCTTGGGCACTGGTAGCGCATGAGAAGCTAGCCTCCTGTGATGATACGCTTGGTCTGTTCCATTCTCAAAATCCGATGTCGGGGTCTTCTCTCGATGAGAAGTTGAAACATTACGCAGCACTAGGAAGAAAAATGAATACCCATGACCCATATTCCCTCGTGGAACAGTTCTAAGGAGAAGCAATGACTACGTTTACAGAACAGATTAACTTTGAAATTCCCCCCCCAGTGCTTCGTGGCTTGACCTTTGATGGTCAGAAAGGTTTGTTTATACACCATGTCACTGGTAAGAAGGCGGACCTTTCCCTGCCATCTCCACTAGAGTTTGGAAGCATCGAAGAGGCCTCAGTGGCGTGGAAGAAGCTGCTTGATGCCTACACTTCAGAGAGAAAGGTTTTCCCTTCTGTAATCGAAATTGCAGGAATGGACCTGCAGTACGGACTGGGTACCAACTATGATGAGGCCTTCAGGGCGGAAGGGGTGAGTTTACTCCCAACACTTCCTCCCTCAATAAGCCGAGCAGATGTGGTTCGTGACAAGGTAGCTTTGGTTACCGGTGGTGCCCAAGGTTTTGGGGAGGGCATGGTTCGCTCTCTCGTTGAGAATGGAGCCTTTGTCTATATAGCAGATATGAATGCAGATGGTGCAAAAAAGCTCAGTGATGAGCTGAACTGGGAAGCCTGCATCACTGTTTCCAAACCTCTCACAGTCAATGTGACTGATGAGGCGAGTGTGGAGGCAATGATGAATCAAGTTGCTGAAGGGACTGGTGGATTGGACCTGTTTGTTTCCAATGCAGG
>JDSF01000064.1_pt1 | contig 89873 bp, 93 predicted proteins | sample 199441 | NCBI WGS metagenome assembly JDSF01 (sample SAMN02592751, study PRJNA231836) | bioreactor metagenome | isolation source: continuous culture bioreactor denitrification-DNRA | place: Germany: Bremen
TATATACAAGAAATAAGCGAAGTGGTGTCCCTGTTCTTTTAGCCAGTTTCCGAAGATTGTGGCAAGCAAAAGCAAACAACGCTTGCCGTTTAAGATTCCGCATCCCACGGTATCTTGTGTATCGCAAACCTTGTTTCTCTTTTACATCTGCAAAGACTCGTTCTATCGTTTCTTTTCTTGCTTTGTAGATCATTTTGTTTTCCCAAGTATGTCTTAAGTGTTCAGCTTCATCTTGATAATCACCATAAATATGACGAGTAATCATCTTAGCTGTTCTTTTCCCTGGGTACATTTACTTATATCAGGACATCCTGGACAGGTACGTGGATCAGATTTGTACTGTCTGTATCCGTTTCGATCTGTTGTTAAATAATCAAGCGTTCGTCCCTGTGGGCAAATATATATATCAAAATGTTCATCATAGACGAACTCATACTTCTTGAAAAAACCATCTTTTGTTTTCGGGCGAGTATATGGTAGGACTGGTCTGATACCTTGTTCCATTAGCATCATGATATTGTGTGGCGTCTTGTATCCGGCGTCAGCTGAGACTGCTTGTGGCTTACCTGCGTTTTCTGTAGATATCTTCAAGACTTCTTCTAACATGACGCTATCATGAACATTTGCTCCTGTGACTTCGACACCGACTACGAATCCATGACAGTCACATGCTGTGTGAAACGAGTAGGCTAGGCATTTCTCTTTTTCGTTCTTATAGAACATCCCACTATCAGGATCTGTTTTGCTGATTTTGGTTACTTTCGTCTTTTTTTCTTCTTTTTCTTTTTTTTTTAGAGGTCTTTTGCCTCTTGCTTCTCGTTCCTCCATCACCTTTGCTTCAATAGCCTTCTGATAAGGTTTAGGAACCATTTCAACTTCTTTTTCTTCAAGCTTATTTTTGTTGGCACTTGCTTTCACGTGAGTGGAGTCAACAAAATATGTATGAGTATCAACAAGCCCATGTTCTTTACACCGTTCTAGTACGTACGCAAAGATCTCTTCTGCTATCTCATTCTCTTCAAATCTATGTATAAAATTTTTCCCTACAGTCGAATGATGAGGGATTTTATCGTGGATTCCATAACCTAAGAACCAACGATACGCTAAGTTCATTTCTGTTTCAGATATGGTTTGGCGCATAGAGTCGATTCCGAATATTAACTGCAGCATGGAGAGCTTTACCAGAACGATTGGATCAATACTTGGACGACCCAGCTCCTCGCTATAAAGATGCTCAACCTTCTCATATATCCATTCCCAGTCCATTACAGCTTCAATTCTTCGAACTAAGTGATCTGCCGGAACCATGTCTTCTAAGTTCATAAACGTGACTTCATTACGTTTGTTTTCCGATTCATGTTCTCGTCGTGTAAGCATATTTTTCACCTCTTTATATTATTCGACACATGAAAAAAGAACCCCTTTTTGTTTTTAGGGGTTCTCACTACTTTTTCTACAAGCTGAAAGGAGCAGTCAATTAGACTGCTCCTTTTTGATCAAAGACTTGAAGAACTGTCTTAACAGATCAAACAAGTAGAAAGTCTAAAAGAAGGTTTATTATATACATCATAAGCAAAAAAGTCCTGAGCGAGTTACGCTCAGGACTTTCTATTTACATTACTCACATTTTAATTTGAGTAGGTTCATTGCAACCACATTCACCTTTTTTCATAGGTTTGCCACCACTGCTGGGGCAGCCTACACAATGCACACCCTTGCGTTTTTCTATCACGATTTTTGTAATAGATAAAGACAAGATTGCTAAAATTATTCCAGCTACAATAAGATTTGCCATATTAAACACCTACGCTTTATGTGCGGCTAGTTTTAGGGCAGCCTTTTCGTCACCCTTTTTCATTAGATATACTACATAACCGATCATGATTGCTACAGCAATTAGACCAGGAATAAATCCAGTACCTATAGAACCAGCTGTTAACAGTGTACCAATGTGGTATACGAAGAATGCTGCAACATAACCCATTCCAAATTGGAATGCAATGCCACCCCATAACCATTTTTTATCTTCCATTTCAGAGTTCATTGCACCGATTGCTGCAAAGCATGGTGGCGTGAACAGGTTAAATACTAGATAAGCAAGTGCAGCAGCAGAAGTCAGACCCATGATGCTTGCAACATCAGTTTGTCCACCAACAAGTGCTAGCTCTTCAGTATCAATGAAGTTTGTAATAGAGTATACAACTGCTAGTGTACCAACTACATTTTCTTTTGCGATAAAACCAGTGATTGCAGCAGCAGCAAGCTGCCATACACCAAAGCCTAGTGGCACAAGAAGAATTGCAAATGGAGATGAAATACTAGCTAGAATACTTGTATTTTCTGCACCCTCAGCAACTGCTTGGAAAGACCAGTTGAAAGTTTGCATAATGTGAACCGCTGCATTACAAAGAAGGATAATAGTACCAGCTTTAATAATGAAAGCTTTACCACGAGACATCATTGAAACAAAAGCACGTTTGAAACTTGGAATTCTGTATTCAGGAAGTTCCATAATAAAGAACGATCGAGCATTTTTTTTCACCAGTGATTCTAACAACCATTAGAGCACCTAGAATAATGATACCGATACCAGCAAAGTACATTGAAGTACCAACCCATGCAGCATCGTCAAAGAATACACCAGCAAATAGTGCAATTACTGGAAGTTTCGCGCCACAAGGCATGAAAGGTGTCAGCATTGCAGTTGTTCTTCTTTGTCGTTCATTTTTGATAGTTCTTGTTGCCATTACACCAGGAATTGCACAACCAGTGCCTATAACCATAGGGATGATTGACTTGCCTGATAGACCAACTTTTTTAAAGTAACGATCCATAATGACAGCAACACGAGCCATGTAACCACAATCTTCTAAAAGAGCTAGAAGGAAGAATAATACCATGATTAGTGGAAGGAAGCCAACTACGGCACCAACACCACCTATAATACCGTCTAGTAGAAGGGCACTTAGAATTGGAGAGACACTCTCACCAATAGCACCTTCAACAACACCATAGAAGCCGTCGATCCAACCAACAAGAAGGTCTGCTAGAAGAGGACCAATATGCTCCTGAGAAATTGAGAACACAGACCACATAACAGCTGCAAATATTGGTAAACCTAGTACCTTATGTGCAAGGATTCTATCAGCAGCATCTTGCTTTGTTTGAGCGTTACTGTTAACTTTTCTATTTTCTACTTCGCCAACAAGCTTTTTAACAAACTCAAATCGCTTTTTATCTGAAGCTTCAACTGAGTTTTTGTCTGATAGGTCAACACCTTTTGCATTAAACGATGCAGTTTGACCTTTACCAGCAACCTCAGCAACCTTTGAAACCAAGGTTTCAAGGCCATTGTTACTGCCTTTTGTAGATACAGTCTCAACAACTTCACACCCAAGTTTTTTGCTTAGTTTGGCAATATCAATTTTAGTATCTTTTTTCTCATTGAGGTCACTTTTGTTAAGTGCTACAACAACTGGAATATTAAGTTCTAAAAGTTGTGTAGTGAAAAATAACGATCTGCTTAGGTTTGTTGCATCAACAATGTTAATGATTACATCAGGTTTTTCGTTTTTAACAAAGGCACTTGTGATTGATTCCTCTGATGTAAACGGTGACATAGAGTATGCACCTGGTAGATCGACTGCTGTTATTTTCTGGCCTGTTTTATTGAGGTTGGTTTTAATATCGCCTTCCTTTTTATCAACAGTTACACCAGCCCAGTTACCAACATGTTCAATTTTACCTGTAATGGCATTGAATAATGTGGTTTTACCACTATTGGGATTCCCCGTTAGTGCAATTTTCATGATACCCTCCTACGTGAATAAGTAATATTGTTAACCGAAGCTAACTTTAAGTGTAAAAAACATAAATAAGTACGATTTAATATATACTAAAGGTTAGCTTTAGCTAACTTTTTAGACGAAATAAAAGCTATATAATAATAGCTTCAGCTAATTCCTGATCAATGCTATAACGAGCATCTTTCACAGATATTACGTAGTTTTCAGCAAGTCTTGAAATCACTGTGACTTTTTCACCTTCGTAACAACCTAGTGTGAACAGGAAGTTTTTTAGATCTGCATCATTTGCAGTAATATCCTTAATGATGTATTCTTTATCAATTTCAGCCTGAGAAAGGTTTTTGATACTGCCACTACGGCAGATTTAGTGATTGATTTATTATTCAATACATGTTCCATACAAATTCCCCCAGGGTACTTACAACTTCATCTCAATATCGTTATTTTTTAGATAAACTTTAATAGCATTAACCATTGTGTTACTTAGAACATGTTCCATTTTGCAAGCATTTAAAGAAGCCTCATCTGATGAAAGTCCGAGAGAATGCTCTAAGAATAAAGAAATAAGCTGGTGATCTCGGTAGATTTTCTCAGATCGTTTCTTGCCTTCTGTGGTCAAGGTGATGCTTCCATAAGCTTCCTTATGAATGAGTCCCTTGTTCTTTAACATGTTCATAGCTTTTGTAACGCTGGGTTTTGAAACACCAAGACGTTTAGCTATGTCAACAACATGTGCATGACCGTGGTTTTGTTCCAGTAAGTATACTGTTTCCAAATACATTTCCATTGATTCGTTATAGCCCATTCTAACACTCCTGTCGTACAGAGCTTCATTGTAATACTCTACAATGTTAGCCTTGGTTAACACGTAGATTTTACACTTATAGATTTGGGTTGTCAAGTACTGGATACACTTATTTTGGAAGTTTATAAATATTGTTTACCAACAATTTTTGTGCGATAATGAGAATCAATTGCAATTTCTTTGTACATCGTTTCATTTATAATAAAAGAGAGGATTATACAATGAATAATGCAAATCATTATTGATTAAAGATTATATGGTAGAAATTGATAGTTTTTTGGTTTCGTAATGTTAATTATGTGTAAAATCGTATTAGAGGCACTATGTAAAAAAATTGTGGGGAGGTTGAAATGAGTATAACAGCAGGACTGCTGACAGGATATGTTCTAATGCGTACATTAAACAAGCAAAAAAAAGGTGCAGAAGCATTAAGTTTTGGGGGCTTACTTGATGTAAGTCATTCAATTGATGGTCGTTTGAGAGTTAGAAGTGAGCAGCTTAAGTCTGAAAAACTTGGGCAACTTGTAATGATCCAGCTTACCAAGATTGACGGGATCACAATGGTGAAACCGACGTCAGTAACTGGGAGTTTGCTCGTTGAGTATGACTGCACAAAAATTGATAAGGAATTGTTGATTGGAGCGATCATTAAACTCATTGGTCTAGAAGAGCAAATGCTTATGCTACAGAGTTCAAAAAATTTATGACGAAATACAACATGCAAACCATGCTCTGAATCAAGCCATGCTTGATAAGACCGCAGGTTTTATGGATGTTAAAACTCTGCTTCCGATGTCCTTTATCGGAATGGCAACATATAAAATACTTTCAACTGGACAAGTGACCACACCTAGCTCTGTAACCATGTTATGGTGGGCTTATAATAGCCTGAATCTTGGAGGCAAGTAAAAATGTTTATATCAGATATGTTGTTTAACATGCATGTACGGGTGAAGGTGGTTCATTCCATTCCTGGAAGACTTAGACTTCACGTTCCATTTGCAAAGAAAATCCCAAGTGAATGGAGAATCGATGATGTGTATTTTGATGTCTTTAAATGTATACATGGTGTTACAGAGTTTGAGTTTAATTACATTACATCAAATGCACTTGTGAAGTATGACCCAAATATAACAGACGAAAAACACATAATTGACAATTTGAAGGCTATGACAAAACTAGCTAATAAACACCGCCAAAAATTATCGACTTATACTCTGGAAGAAAAAGAAGAAGCAGCAATCTGGTTTGGAAATATGATTGAATCAGAATTCGAGAGCATTGGAAGAAAGAGGTGAGAGCCTTGCTAAAAAAGAAATCAGCACCTTTAATGAAAATAGAGGTGTTGCATTCATTAAAAGGTAGACTTCGTATTAAGACAAGAGCACTAAAGTATTTATATGATGTCAAAGAGGAGCTTATCAGCAGTCTAGAATCTGTAGATGCTGTAAAACAGTGTGAGTTTTCTAGCGTAACTGGAAGTATGCTTGTTTACTATCATACCGATAGAACCAATCAAGATGATATTCTTGAAATTCTAGAAACAGGTATTGGTGTTTTTTCATTAATAGCACATAAAAATGAGCGTGAGGCAAAGAGCCATTTAACAGTCCAGGAACGTCGAATTCAACAAGAATCTGTAAGTTCTTTTATGAATCGAGTTGCCGTAACAGGCGCTTCGCTTGTGATCCTGGCATTAAAGGGGTATGGTCGTTATGAGCAGACAACGCTATATAGGCGCCTAACAAATCCTGCGTCCTTAATGAGTCTGGCCTTGTCAACATCGATATTTAAAAGTGGTGTTGAGTCCCTTAAAGTGAATAAAAGACCTAATGCTGACACCCTAACCATGACAGCAATTTTGACAGCAATTTTAACGGGTAGATCAATGTCCGCACTTATGACGATTCTATTGTCTGACATTGCTGAGCTCATGACAGCATATACCATGGAGCAAACCCGTGAAGCAATCAGTGACATGATCGGTACTGGTGATGAGGAAGTTACTCTTGTTCATGATGACGGAACGCTTGAAGTTATTGATATTGATGATGTTCAAGTTGAAGATATCATCAGTGTACAAACCGGTGAAAAAAATTAATGTTGATGGTATTGTTGTTAGTGGTGAAGCATTTATTGACCAATCTGCAATAACAGGTGAGTATTTCCCATCTCAGCGTAAGATGGGAGAAATGGTATATGCAGGTACAGTCATTAAATCTGGACAGGTACATGTTCGCACCTTAAAAGTGGGTGAGGACACAACTGTTGCTAGAATTGTACATTTAGTAGAAGACGCCGCTAGTAAGAAAGCTCAAATACAGTCTTATGCGGATAGATTCTCAGCACAGCTTATTCCTCTTAATTTTGCATTAGCAATAGCTGTATATATGGCCACAAAAAATGTGAATCGTGCACTGAGTATGATGATAATCGATTACTCGTGCGGTGTTAGACTATCAACTGCAACAGCACTATCTGCTTGCATTCATAACGCTGCTAGAAACGGTGTGCTGATCAAGGGTGGCAACTACGTGGAAATGATGGCAGAAGCCGATTCTGTGGTTCTAGATAAGACGGGAACTATGACAGAAGGAAAACCAAGAGTTTTAAGTATCATTACTGCTGGTTCCGCAACAGAACGTGAAATTCTTGAGTATGCAGCTGCTGCAGAAGAAGATTCATCACATCCTCTAGCACATGCAATTATGGACCGAGCAAGAAAAGCAGGATATAGTATTCCGAATCATGGCATGACAGATGTTGTTGTTGGAAGAGGTGTAACAACAACAGTACATGATGGACTTGTACGAGTGGGCAACAAAAAAGTTTATGAAGGAAAATGATATAGATGTCACTGATCTGGATCGAGACATTCTGTCACTTGAAAAAAAAGAGGTGAGAACATCATCTATATCGCCTTAGATAATCAGTTTCTTGGTGTTTTGGGTGTACATGATGCACTTAAAGAAAATATGAAGAAATCTCTAAATAGACTTAGATATCTAGGTTTTGATGATATTCGTCTCCTAACAGGTGATGTGGAGTATCATGCTGAAAAGATGGCTGTTCGAATGAATATGGATGACTTTGAATCAGAGCTTATGCCTGAGGACAAAGCAAAAACAGTTCTTCAGATGCAGTCTGCAGGATCGTCAGTAATGATGATTGGTGATGGCATTAACGACGCACCAGCTCTAGCTTATGCAGATGTAGGTGTAGCAATAGGAAATACAAGAACTGATGTGGCAATTGAGTCAGCAGACGTGACAATTACGAACGATGATCCACTGCTTATTCCATCGTCAGTGCAACTTACAAGGAAAACCATGCGAATTATTCGTGAGAATTTTGGTGTGGTTATAGGCATTAATAGCTTGGTATTGTTATGTCAGCTATGGGATGGTTGCCTGTGTTCTGGGGTTCAGTACTCCATAATTCATCAACAATTTTAGTGGTGTTAAACTCTGGCAGATTATTATTGCATGATTTCGAAAGGAGGATTCAGTAATGTCTAGGCTGAATGTGAAAATTGTTCATAGAATTCCTGGACGACTACGTGTAAGACTGAGCCGTGCCCCTTCAAAAATTGATGTTTTCCTTGATCGGGTCGCTAAACATGACGGGATTGAAAGTATTAGCTTTAATCCTGTTTCAAAATCGTTACTGGCGTATTATAAACCTAGTGTGGTATCATCGACTGAAATTCTTCTGAGAATCAGCATTGCTTTATCTGCGGATCACAATAATAAATCAGTTCAAGTCGATGAACGTCATGATACAAGAAGAATGGTTCCCATTGATTACTATTCTGGAGGTTCGATTTTATTTGCCCTAGCGGTTAGACTGCTTGGGGTTCCTGAAACAACAACAAAGTGGATTGATTATAATGCTGGATTAAGCACAACAGCTTCAGTACTTAACCATGCATGGATGGAAGTGAAGAAAGAGGGCATATATGACCCTGAGGTTGTATCTGTTGTGTATCTTATCAATTCATTAATTAAAGGGAATTATTTAACAGCAAGTGCAATCACATGGATTGCTACCTTTGGTCGTCACCTTCTTGAGCCTGTCGAGGAATCTTGCTTGATTAAGGCGATGGAAGTCAGTGAAGATGATGACAAGCATTATATGGACGTTGAAGTAAGACCAGTTGCGGATAAGGCAACGCCGTCTAGTACTTTAACATTAGTTGTTCATGGCGTAGCTAGAATGGTTGGATTGGGTCCTGTAAAGAAACATAACAGCCTAATCGATCAAGTTAAGCAAGTCTCTAAAGCACATCACAATGTGCTTGAAGGTATCGGTAACAAACCGAGTCCAATATACATGAGGTTAGAATATTAAGGAGTGGTGTAATGTACGGATTAGGTCAAATGGCAGGTCCAGGTTTATATGGCGGTAGAATTAACAAAGATCATGTCACAGGTTTTGTAGTAGGGGTTGGTGTTGCTGCTACAGGATACTATGTCTACATGAAAAACAAAGACAAAGTGGATGATTTCTTAGCTGGTCACGGTATTTATGTACCAAAAGTTGAAGCAGAAGATTTTAAGGAAATGACCTTAGAAGAATTGGTTCTTCGTAAAGAAAACATTGAAGACCTAATTGCTGAGAAGGAAATGGATACAGTTGTTACAGTGGAAGATTAGTATTAAGGACGCGGATACCGCGTCCTTTTTCATTTCTAGACTTACGAGGCGCTACAAGTCGTTCATAAATAAGACCTTTAGGATTCCTTAAAGATTATGTAAAGAATTTCTCTTATAGTATAAGTAAGATTAAAAGACCATTATAGGAGGATTTTTAATGAAAAACCCCAAGTATGTTATTGGATTAGTTATTACATTGCTACTTTGTTTGTTTATAGCCTTTGCAATATACGAGAATCAGTATGAGTTTAGTGAGAAAAAACATAAATATAGAAATTGGTCATGAAAACTTAGTAGGAAAACTCGTAACACCATTAGATGAAAAAAAATATTGAAGGTCTAATCATTGTTGTACATGGTGATGGACCAATAGATGCGACGGCTGAGGGTGCATATCTCCCACTTTGGGAGGTTATGGCAAAACAAAACTTTGCTGTTTTGTCATGGAATAAACAAGGTGTAGATGGGTCATCGGGAAATTGGTTAGACCAGTCAATGGATGACAGAGCAGATGAAGTGGTTGAGGTCATGACATGGGCAAGGGAAAATGCTCTACCAGGGTCAAGTCGAATCGGACTTTGGGGCTCAAGTCAGGCTGGTTGGGTCATTCCAAAAGTGAATGGAAAGACAGACGTCGAATTTTCAATTTTAGTAGCACCAGCAATTAACTGGATAAGCCAGGGGGAGTTTAACACTGTTAAGGCCATGGAACAAGAAGGACAAAGCTTAAACGATATAGAAGCAGCTGTATTGGAATGGCGAAAAGGTATAACCAATTTAAAAAATGGTCTCTCTTATGAATCCTATTTGGCTACAACAACAGAAACGTCACCCATGTCAGAAAATCGGTTCGCGTTTGTGAATAGGAATTACTTATCAGATTCTGTTGGAGACTTAAAAAAATTCAATTCCCCTGTACTTCTGATACTAGGTGGTAAGGACATCAATGTTGACACTGAGCAGACAAAGCTTGTATATGAAGCAAATGTTAAAGATGGACTCCTGCATACAATATGGATCAGTGAAACGGACCACTTTATGTTAGACAAAATGTATATTGGAAGTGAACTTCTGCTACCAGCAACGTATGTAATTGCACCAAAACGAATATTTAGTAGAGAGTACACCGAGGCAGTTGCTCAGTTTTTAGAGAAAATGGGTACAGAGTAGGATTAAAATATTAGGAGAATTAAAGAATATATAGTGAATAAAAGCGAAAGGCCAGGGCAAGAATGCGCTGGCCTTATTGTCGAATTTTTTAATGTTTGATGCCGAAATAGGCATCTTGATGATTTGTTTGTAGGGCTTAAATGTTATGGTACTACTAAGTGAAATGTTGTGCTTAAGGTAGAGTAATTGCAACAGTTGTATCAAGATCAATACGGATATCATCGTAAGCATCTTGGCACTCGAAGAAATTGCCGTCTTTGTCAAATGAGTATTTGTAAGCTGTTTCGTCATCGTATTGACCAATTGCCACAAATAAATTTTCGTCTGCAAGATCAAGAATATCAGCATCAATGTCTAGATCAAAAACTGGCAAGGTTTCATTAACGTAAAATGTCGCTTCTTCAAGTGATGACGTTACAAATTCCTCAATATCAGATTGTTCAAAATCTGTTACTGCCTCATCGTCAATGAATAGTGTATATGTGCCATCAATGAGGTACACTTCACTTTTCGAGCCATCGTCGTAATGCTGTACTGCTTTTACATTTCCACTGCTGTCCCGAGATATTTCAAGTATTTCTTCTGTTCCGACATACTTGTGAACAAGTTTGTATGCCTTGCCGCCTTCAATGTCTTCAAGAAATTGTTTGGCAATATTTTCTGCTCCACTGTCTTTTGAACACCCTACTGAAAAAAATTGCAAGTGAGGCAATTAACAGTAGTAAAAGTGCTTTGAATTGTTTCGTTTGAATCATGTTGCTTTTCTCCTTTTGTACATTGTTTAGATACATTTTTATCATAGCAGGAGGTTTTTACCCCATTGGGTAACAAGTTGAAAATTTTCATATTCGGTCTCTTAAATAACATATTTATACTATAAAAATAAGCAGAAATGACTGTTTTTTTCATGACTAAAGTACTTCTTCCACATCTTGGACATAAGTTTAGTATATAGTAAATAGTAAGAAAAGTATGAGGTGAGGAATATGAGAATAAATAGGCTTTTGCAGCTAATAATATATTTAATGTCTAATCAGAATGTGACAGTTCGGCAACTATCTGAGCGTTTTGGTGTATCAAGAAAAACCATTTATAAAGATTTGGAAGTCCTCATAACATCAGGTATTCCAGTTGTTTACGGCGAAGATATGTCTGGACGTGTTGAAATTCTGGAGGGGTTTGATGTTTTCAAAGCATTTAAAAGTTCTAGTGAGAAAGTAAGGTCTGAAGAGGCAAAAGTATATAAAAAATACGTAAATAACGAAGCGTATCTTAAGCAGGTTAGTGAGCTTTGGGAGGCATTTACTAAGAATTTGAATCCTGATTTATCAAGCTTAAGAGAAGATATTCTACATTCATGGGTGAGGTGTCAAAGAAATGGCGTTTCTATCCATGAAGTTGATCAAAGCAATTTGTTGCCGCCAGAAGATGTTCATAAATATGAAATTGAAAGTGTTCTTGGTGAAGAGAACCCTAATGCAATACTCTTCTCATCTATTTTTAAAAAGATCAACTGGTATGGGAGTGTTTGTGACAAAAATGGAAAGTTAGTATACCTTATAAATCCTATGGAGGACTATCATGTAATCTATCCGCAAGTCGGGTACAACATAGATGCTAGCGAATCAGTGATTGGCACAAATGGAGTCAGTATAGCCCTTGAAGAAAACAGGGTAACAATGGTTTTAGGCTCAGAACATTATAATAAATCATTTCATCAGGTGTGCTGTGTAGCAGCTCCGATTTATAAAGATGAGAAACTTGTGGGTGTGGTAAATGCGTCCTTTGTTCACACAGAGGTTAACGAGCAGGTTAAGTATATTGTGAGTAGTTTTGCACGTTTGTATGAAGCCCTTATACTCAACCAATTTGGATCAGATGTCCTTAAGGATTCAGATAAGTCAATAAATCGAGATATGTCCTATATAAAAAATAAGGTGATTGTTCCAGATATAATTGGTGATTCAGTTCATATAAAAAGACTTAAATCAACTGCAAAGGCTCTGGCAACAGCGGATACACCTGTATCCATAGTAGGTGAGTCGGGTGTTGGTAAAAAAACTGTGGCTAGGTATATTCATTCAAGCAGTAATAGAAAATTTGGACCCTGCATTGAACTGAACTGTGCTTCCATTGATGATATGGATCATAAAGCTTATATTTTTGGATCGGAAATGGCGGACTCTAAAACAGTTGGAGTCTTAGAAAAAGCAGATGGAGGCAGCTTGATTATTGAGAATTTTAGTCAACTTCCGGAAAATATTCAAATTCAATTAGGCAAATTTTTATCCGAAGGTCGTCTAAGAAGAAAAGGTTCAAAAAAGTGGCGTGAATATGACGTTAGATTATTTATTATTGTGCATCCAGATGAAATAGGGGTATTAAGTTCTGAGGTTATTTGCGATTTAATGCCGCTAATGATGTCTATAAAGCCTCTTAGAAATAGGAAAAATGACATTGGTCCATTGGTATCATATTGTCTTGATAGAATGAAGAAGAAAGGACAACACGTTGAAAAATCGCTCATTGAACTTGTAGAAACGCTTGAAAAATCAGAAATAAATGGGAATGTGTCCGAAGTATTTTCTTTTGTTGAAAGTGGAGGGAAATAAAATTTAAACCTTTTACCATATGGGGTAAAAAACTCGCTGATAAAATTGTACTAGATAGTATGAAAACTGAAAGCGAGGAAAACTATGTTAAAGGCAAACGAAAAGGTTAGCAGCAAGAATACGCAACTTGTTAAGGATGCTGTGAAAAAAAAGCAACGGGCAGTGATGGATACAGAAGTGTGTATGGCTACCAAACGAAAAAACTACTTGGTTGTGTCACTAATCAGCCACTATGCACTTGGCTTTAATGATAATGAAATTGTTGCAGTTCCCATAGATAAAGAAGGTAATATCACAGAGGTTTATTATACGTATAAACGAAACCACGCGTGCAAAGTTAATATGACTGGTTCAGTTATTTTGAGTAATGATTCAAAGAAAATTAGGTTAGATGTACCAGGAATAGTCCCATCTATACCAGGTACAAAACAGCTTTGTATAAACCAGATTGAGTCACAGAGTCAGTTTGTACAATTTGTGAAAGACTTCAAGTAGACAGGGGGAAATGTAAATGACTAGACCTGTTAGAAGACTTTTGCTTGCAGCCGTTCTAATTGTTACGTTTGTGGGAGTAGGCACAGTGTTTGGCTTTTTCGATTTGAGTGATTTTATAAATCAGGTCCAAATTAATTGGACTGATAATGAACATGGTGGGAAGACACTTTCAAAAGTGGCTATGGAAGATAAAGTTGTTTCTTTTACGAAGTCGTATGACGTTAACTTAGCGCCTACAATTGATTCTAGAAAACCATATCTGTATAAAGAAGTTAAAGATGTAAATGATGAGGTTTTGGGACTCACAATAATGTATAAGTGTGATAAAAATGAAGATGAGGTTGTATCTTATTACCAATCATTCTATGGAGATGTTGAGACTGCAGATTTAGGAAACATGAAGTCTATAGATGGACAAATCAAAGACTATAGTGTGACTGTATCCGTAGAAGCAGAAAGTGCTTCGATGACAGAAGTGACTCTTATACTTAAAAAAAATAGAAGACGTAAAAAAAATTGAAACAGCGTATGAATATTTGTTAGTCAAATACTCATACGCTGTTTTTAATTGTTACATTAAGTAAGAATCCCATCTAAAAGTACGGACATAGTCAGTTGCCCTCTAGACAGTAAGTCAAAATCTCCTTGTGAGATCCCCCAATCGTAGAACACACCACGATAGTTGCTAACAATGATTTGAACAAGCTCAAATGGACTTCGGTCGTGTCTAATGTCACCAGCTATTTGACCCTCTTCAACGATCTCCATGAGTATCTGATAAAAGGGACGGTCAGGATTAAGGAAACCTGAGTTGTCCGTATTACTATCAAGCATGTACCCATAAATAACACAGATAAGTTCAAATCCAACTTCTTGTCCGATCCACGAATACATATAGTCTGTGAATGCCAAGAGTTTGTCTTTTGTTGCTGGTAATGTGTCTATCGTTTTTTTGAAATTAAGATAATGGTTATCATCATCCATATAATGTTCTTTTAATACATCGGATTTGGTGTTGAAATGTGTATAAAATGACCCCTTGGAAACTTGGGCTTTTTTTGTGATTTGAGAGATGCTCACATTGTTGTAACCGTGTTTTAGGAACAGCTTCATTGAAGTCGAATGAATTCGCTCCTTTGTCTCTAAAGACTGCTTTTGTCTAGATGTTAATTTTTCGTTAGAATTACTCATTAAAAACCCCCACTTTTGTGGTTGACGAAGATACTCATAGCATGCTATACTGACCGCAGTCACTGACCGTGGTCATTGACTGCGGTCGGTATAGCTTTTTATTTGAGTTTAAAGGCGATATACCTTATATGATGTTGTTGTCTACTAGTATAACATTGAATTTTGAACTATCAACAGGGGGAGTGGAATATTATGTCTGCTGGAAAGAAAAAGGGCTTTAGCTCTATTGAAGTTCTTGCACTAGCATTTGGTGCTATGATTGGATGGGGTTGGGTCATCCTATCAGGTATTTGGGTTCGCGATGCTGGTGTACTGGGCGCGACAATTGCATTTTTGCTTGGGGGAGCAATGGTGCTGTGTATTGGTATGATTTACGGTGAATTAACATCGATGATGCCAAGTGATGGCGGTGTTGCAAATTTTGTTCATTCTGCCTTTGGTAAAAAAGCTTCGGCGGTTGTAGCATGGACAATTATTTTAGCTTATGCATCTGTAGTAGCATTTGAAGCCGTTGCATTTGCAGACGTTTTTAATTTCATGGTTAAAGGACGATTAAGTTCTGGTGAACTGTATCAAGTTCAAGGAAATAGTATATATGCAGGATGGTTAATTGTTGCACTACTTGCTTCAGCAGCTATGACACTTATAAACCTTAAAGGTGCAGACTGGGCTGTAAAAGTACAAAGTTTTGTAACTGGAATCATTTTGCTTTCTGGTCTTATTCTCTTAATAGGGAATGTACCAGCAGGTGCTGATTTTGCTGCACTTGGAAATATTAAAGGTGGTTTCAAAGGTGTATTCGGCGTTTTAATGATGACACCATTCATGTTTATGGGATTTGATGTTATCCCTCAAACCGCATCAACAATGGGCATACAACCTAAGAAATTAGGTAAGCTTATCGGAATCTCGGTTCTAATGGCAACAGCATGGTATGTTGGTGTTCTTGGATCAGTTGGAAATATACTTGGTGTTGATGGTGTTCCCAATGACCTAGCAGCAGTTGTTGCAATGGGCCATGCTTGGAACAACCCACAAGTTGGATTTATCATGATTTTAGCTGGCCTGGGTGGCATTATCACTTCATGGAATGCTTTCCTTATTGGCGGTAGCTTTGCAATTAGCACTATGGCCGAGAGAGATATGATTCCAAGTTGGTTAGGTGTTAAGAAAAACGGAATACCTGTAAACGCTTTGATCGTTCTAGGTGTTACGTCTTCAATAGCACCATTCTTTGGTAAAGCCATACTGACAAACTTAATAAATGCGGGTAGCTTCGCTATGATTCTTGTGTATATGCTGGCTATTATCTCTTTCATTAAACTAAGAGTGGTTCAGCCAAACACAGAAAGACCTTATTCGGTTAAACACTGGAAACTAATTAGCGGAATTGCACTTATGATGACAGTCGGACTTATTATTTCATGTCTACCAGGCATGCCTACAGCTCTGACTGGTGTGGAAGTAAACATGATTGTAGTTTGGTTCATACTTGGTGGTGTTTTAGCTGCATTCAGATGGTATGAAGTCCGTTCAAACAACTCACGAAAATCACGACTGAATATGAGAAAAGCAACTCCTGTGGGAAAGTAAATACAGGATTACAGTCCTAAATAGATGTAAACAAATTAATTAAGTGAATTAATTAAGTGAATTAATTAAGAAGGAGACGAGCCCTAAAGTGGACTCGTCTCCTTTTGTATAAACGCCAAATTCTACAGATCTCAAAGAAAAATGTTTTCTGCTAAGAAATCTGGAACTCGCCCACTGAGTTCTTTAATTGACGCATCATATCTTCTAACCCATGAATGGTTCTTGCTATTTCTTCTACTGCGGCAGTTTGCTCTTCTGTGGATGCTGCAACCTCCTCAGAATTTGATGCAGATGTTTCTGAAGTCTCTTCAACCCTTGAAATCTGGTCTTTAACTCTTTCAATAGCTTCGTTAATCTGATCGGTTTTGTCTTTAAGATCAGTCATACTCGTCTTTGTCAAAGTAACACCTTTTTCAATTTCATTAAATGAGTCAGACACCTGACCAAGTATTACACTACCTTTTTTTGACTCCTCATTGCCTTCACCAATTGCTTGAAGGGCCTGGCTTGAGCTGACTTGTGTCTTCTCGATGAGTGATCTGATATTTTCCGTAGAATGTCTAGACTCCTCAGCAAGCTTTCGAATTTCGTCTGCAACAACGGCAAAACCACGGCCGTGTTCACCTGCTCTTGCGGCTTCAATAGAAGCGTTAAGTGCAAGTAGGTTTGTCTGTTCTGCAATACCGTTAATGATATCAATAATGGAGCCGATTTGATCAGCAATTGCGCCCATTTCTTGCATCTGAACAGACGCACCATCAACACTTTGTTGTATTTTAATCATTTGGCTGGCCATAAGTTGAACTTTTTCTTGTGCTTCTTGTACTGTCGCAAAGTTTTGATTTGAACCTTCTGAAACTGATTCTGAAGCTTGTTGTACAAGTTCAACATTGGTAAGTACATCATTCAAATTTGAAGAAGCATCATTGATAACTTGAACTTGTGTTTCAGCGCCTTGTGCAACCTCTTGTGTTGCTTGTGCTATTTGTTCAGTTACTTCTGTAACTTGAGATGCTGTGCCCGACAACATAGAAGTGGCTTCAAATACCTCTCCACTAATCTGATTTATGTCAGTGATCATTGTGCGAAGACTTTGAATCATATCGTTAAAGGAACTCGACATTTCGCCGACCTCGTCTGATGTTTTGACCTCAACTGACTGACTCAGATTACCCGATGCAGCCTCATTTGCAATAACAGTGAGTTGTTTAAGTGGTTTAATTGCAATGTGTATAAATGAGTACACAATTACCGCTGACAGAACCACTGATACAAGCGCTGTTAGAACAGATTGAATAACCATAGCTCTAATATCTGCATCAAGTTGCTTAAGGGATATACCCGCATTGACAATCCCAATAAATTCCCCATCTACAATCAGTGGGACTAGGCAATCGTAAGTGTGGATCAGTTCACCTTCAAAATCCCAATCAAATTCTGATGAAACTGGCTTTTGAGTCGATAACACTTGTTGCACATTATCATCATCAGCCAAGTCCATGCCAATTCGATCCCTAATATTATGCGCAATGGCTTTAGAATCGAGGTCAATGATAAGGGCATAGTTAATGGAGTCATCTGTGACACTTTTGTCGATAACGGCTTGAAAGTTAGTGGTTTTTTTTAAGCTCCTGAATGACCTTCGCTTCTATGCCAACTTGAACGACATAACCGTTTGCGAGTCTTGCTCCACCATATTTGTACTCAAGTCCGTCTACACTACTTTGTCTTACTGGTTCTGAGACGAAGGTTTCTTGACCGCTAAATACTGGGTCAAGTGCATGACCATTTTGATATACATAATCGATATTCCCTGACATGTTAGAATAAACAATTCTACGTGTATTATCGACGATGTTAATTTCAGAGATGTTCAGATCCTTTGAAATTTCTTTCAAGTAATCGTTTGTTATCTCTTCTTTTTTTTGTCCAATTAAGTAAGACATACTTGTAACTCTGTCTGATAACATTTCCTCAGTAATGTTTTGGAATTCTTTTGAAAAATCGATTTGCGCAGCTATGTCATGAACCTTGTTCATGCCCCCTGACTTCGCTTCGTTGATCAGTCTTACACGTGCTTGACCAATTAGTATCGATGTTAACGAAAGTGATACAATAACTAGGATACAGACAATTACCAGTGCTAATTTTGCTTTTAAACTCATAGATCTCTTCTTCATTAAACTCTCCTTATTCCCCTGTCTTTGTGGATCATATTAAGAATAGAGAGAATTAGTTTTAATGTCAATAATGTCCAAAAACTGACACTTTTCTACAAATTCACTATGAGTTGGTGTTTTTCGTATTAAATGCTTTATTGAGTAAAAACATAAATCCACTGCCATAAAAGATAAGAACAACTATCATCATAATTAAAGATGGGGTAGACATATTAGGCCTCCAGTTCCACAGATTCATCGCTTGCTGTATGTCTAATTTTTTTTGTGAAAATATTATTGGTTAACAAGGTTACAGCTAAAAGTATTACCCATTGAAGTAATATAGTTCCCACGCTGAATGTTTCAAATGGATTCAACCAAGTGTCTGGATACCAAGTGATTGCTTGCCATAACCACCACCCTGTAATAAAGATGAAGAAAACGGGGAATAGTGCTATACTCCAGTTCCACCATTTGCTCACCGCAATATCAGCCCAAGGCGTATTAATATCTTCGTTTCGAATTTTCTCAACGCCGTGTCGAATCATGGCAAAGGAAACGAACAGACCACTCACTAAGAGAGCAACTCCCCAAACCCAGTCTTGATTGTCTAAAACGTTTATATTCCAGGCTGACGGAATACCCGCAAGCAGTCCGAATACAATAATAATTCCAGTTGACTTTTTTCGAGTTAAACCAGCATCCATTAAGTTTCTTACTCCAACCTCAACCATTGGAAGCAGTGACGATAAAGCCGCAATGGACATTGCTAAGAAAAATACTGCGGAAATAAGTGAACCTAAAGGCATTTTAGAAAACAGTTGTGCCAGATAAATGAACGTAAGTCCCGCATTTCCTTGGCTAAGAACTTCTTGAGCAAAGTCCTGAGAAGGAGAAAGTGCAAAAAATTGCAGACATAACTGTCATACCTGCAAGAAGTGCTCCCACATTATTACCAAAGCCCATGATCATGCAGTTACAAGGAATATCTTCTTTCTTTTGAGTGTAAACTGAATATGTGATTATGAAACCCCAGCCTGCTCCAGTTGACCATGCACATTGCGTAAATGCATTTAGCCAAATTTTAGGATTGGCAAGTTGCGAAACATCAGGATTAAATAGATATTCAAGACCCAGAATGGCCCCTGGTAGAGTGACGGCTCTCAGTAATGCAAGTAACATTAAAGCAAAGAGCGTTGGAATCATAATCTTTGATGCTTTCTCAATGCCACCAGATACACCCCTGTAAATGATGAATCCAGCTGCTAACATTGAAAACACATGAAAGAGTATGGTTTGTGAAGGTGTTGTTGTAAATGTGGTCCAAATGGATTCAGTGGTTTCGATGGTTAAACCATTTGTAAAAACACCACTGACAGATAGTGTAAAGTACTTTACGCACCAGCCCATGACAACAGAATAGTATGCCATTATTAATAGGCAAACAGCTGTGATCCAGCTGCCCATCCAGGTGAACTTCTTTCCCACGAAATCTCTAAAGGCACCTATTGGACCCAGTCCTGTTCGTTTACCCATGACCATTTCAGCCATAAGAAGTGGAATACCCCAAACAAACAGAGCTACTGTCCAGGCTATTATAAAAGGTCCGCCCCCATTTGCTGCCGCCACCCTTGGAAACCTCCAAATGTTACCTGTACCGATGGCCATGCCTATGCTGGCAGCAATAAAACCCCAGCGACTTCCCCATTTTTCCGTGCTTTGACTCATAGAAACTCCTTCCAATAGTTTCGGTTCTGTAATATAAATATTCAGAAATGTTAAGCGGACGTAACAACTGAATGTAACAAGTATACTTTAGCATAAATATTCGCTTGGTGGTTGGTGAAATAACCGAATTCGTTAAAAATAAAGCAAAGTTCGCAAATATGGTCGAATTTTTCTAAGAAATTTAACATCTCTGTAAGGCAGAATATTACAGGTGTTTCACTGACTCTGCTCAGCGAACGTAAAGTGAGTAGGCTTGACAACTGTAAAATATAAGGCTATATTGTTCTTTAAATAAGAATAATCTGAAATTGCTGATGGGAATCAGTATGAATATTGATGCTTTTTAGGGAATAAAGCCCATGGACTGTAAGGCTTTTAAGCTAAATATATTCAGAACCTACCCCGGAGATTGTGATGAAAGTCACACGGTCAGGCCCGATATAGCCCCTACGAGATAGTCTACATTGACTAATTAGAGTGGTACCGCGACCCTTCGCCTCTACATATTGAGGTGAGGGGTATTTTTGTACGCGAAAGATTAAGAAATGCATGTAATATTGCTCGTGCATTCTTATTAATATTATTAGACGAGGCAGTTTGGAAAAAAACTAAGCAGGAAAATCGTAAAACGAAGAGTGAGTGTTAACAAGGAGGTTTAAAAATGGCGAAACAACAAAGAGAAGATTATGTAAAAGAGATCACGAAAATGGAAGATGACTTTCCACAGTGGTATACGGATGTCATTAGAAAAACGGATTTGGTTGACTACTCACCCGTAAAAGGATTTATGGTTATAAAACCTTACGGTTATGCGCTTTGGGAAGCTATTCAAGCAGACCTTGATGCACGGTTCAAAGCGACAGGTCACAAAAATGTCTATTTTCCACTTCTAATTCCTGAGAGTTTACTCAATAAAGAAAAAGAGCATGTTGAAGGCTTTGCGCCAGAAGTGGCTTGGGTTACACATGGGGGTTCTCAAGAACTTGAGGAAAGACTATGTATACGACCAACATCAGAAACAATTATCTGTTCAATGTATTCAAAATGGCTAAGATCGTATAGAGAACTGCCATATTTATATAATCAGTGGTGCTCGGTGGTTAGATGGGAAAAAGCCACTCGACCATTCCTAAGAACTTCAGAGTTCTTATGGCAAGAAGGACATACGCTGCATGAAACTGCTGAGGAAGCTCAAGACGAAACGCTACAAATGCTGTCAATTTACAAAACAATGTGTGAGGAGCTTCTTGCTATTCCAGTTGTTGATGGATTGAAAAGTGAAAGTGAAAAATTTGCTGGAGCACATCAAACATACACAATTGAAGCCCTTATGCATGATGGAAAGGCGTTACAATCTGGGACATCTCACAATTTAGGACAACACTTCACAAAAGCATTTGATATATCGTTCCAAGGGCGTACTGGTGAAGAGGAGAACCCATTCCATACATCATGGGGTGTTTCAACAAGACTTATCGGTGGGCTTATTATGGTTCATAGTGACAATCGTGGGCTTGTATTGCCACCACGTATTGCACCAACTCAGGTTATGATCATTCCAATTGCTCAGAAAAAGGAAGGTGTTTTAGACAAAGCATATGAGCTAAAAGCGGCCCTTCAAAGTGCGGATGTTAGAGTTGATATTGATGATAATGCAAACCAGTCCCCAGGGTGGAAATTCAACGAATATGAGATGAAAGGCATGCCACTTCGCGTTGAAATTGGACCAAGAGACATTAAAAACAATCAAGCTGTGGTTGTTAGACGAGATACACTGGAAAAGCAGTTCATTTCTCTTGATGATTTTGATAACAGCATTAAAGCCCTTCTTGACACAATGCAAAAGGAAATGTTAGAAAAAGCCAGAGAAGAAAGAGATAGAAAAAACATACTCTATTGAAAGCTACGAAGACTTTAAAGTGAAGCAGAAAGAAAATCCAGGATTTGCAAAAGGTATGTGGTGCGGTTGTCCAGACTGTGAAGCAAAGATTAAAGAAGACACTGGCGCAACAATAAGATGTATACCTTTTGAACAAGAAGATCTGGGAGATACGTGTCACTTCTGTGGGGAACCAGCAGACAAAATGGTTTATGTAGCAAGGGCATATTAGTTTATAAAAAATAATAACGATGAATAATAGTGAAGCGTCCCATTATAATGGGGCGCTTTTGTGTTCCATGAATTAGCTGATAAATGGTATGGTAATTGCATTAATTATGGATTGTCACATGCTTTCAGTATTTTAGAAAAACTTAAAAAGCACTAGGCAATGCGACTAAAAACATATATTATGTGTTAAAACATTTGTATGAATGTGAGAGGAGGTTCCCGTGTTTTTTACAAGACAACCACTAGTTGAGTCTGTCATGAGTAAGAAGATGACGAAAATTAACGAACAAGGCTCAATATATGAAGCGTTGACGTTTATGCTACGCAACGGAACGAATGATATTTTCGTGACTGACAAAGACGACGTAATCGTCGGTATCTTCACGATGAACGATATCTCACTTATGGTTCGAAACGATGAACCTATGGAAACACCTGTATGGATGAAAATGCGTAAAAAGCTTATTACTATAAATGCTGGAACGTCAATTTTAGAGGCCCGTGACTTAATGATCTCAAAGGGTGTAGGGCGTGTGCCAGTTATGAAAAAGGGTCGTATATGCGGCGTTATACGAAATGGCGAAATTATGAGGCATTTCTATATGAATATGGAAGAGTCGTGGAAGAGATTAAATATCTTCATTGATTCTCTACACGAGTCTGTATGTGTGGTTGATGCAGTGGGTGAAGTCGTAATATGGAATAGAAAGTCTGAAGAACTATACGAACTTAAATCAAGCGATGTTATTGGGAAGCCTCTTAAAACGTATTTCCCAGATGCCTTGATTCTGCAAGTGTTACAGACACAGAAGGGCCATAACAGCGCATGTCATGAGCCACGCCCTAATTATCAGGTTGCAATTAGTGCACAACCACTATTTGCAGATGATGGCACTTTTATTGGTGCAATATCATCAGAACGTGACATTTCTGAGGTGAGAAAGTTAAGCGATGAGCTGTCTAGGGTCAATGAAACGGTCCATTACCTTGAAAGAATGGTAGATTCTATTGGTGAAAATGTCTTTGGTACGATTGTGGGCAGTAGCCCAGCTATAAAAGAATCCATTGATTTATCAAAACGTGTTGCAAAATCCACTGCAAGTATTTTGATCCGTGGTGAGAGTGGTACTGGTAAAGAGGTTTTTGCTAGGGCTATTTACAAGGAAAGCGGTTGTGAAGGTTTGTTTATACCAGTGAACTGTAGTGCAGTTCCAGACCAATTATTCGAAAGTGAATTTTTTGGATATGAAGGTGGCGCATTTACAGGTGCAAATAAAAAAGGCAAAATGGGAATTTTTGAGCTGGGGAACAATGGTGTTGTTTTCCTAGACGAAATTGCAGATCTTCCAATGCACATGCAAGCAAAGTTGTTGCGTGTGCTGCAAGAGGGTGAAGTTAGACGTGTTGGGGCTGAAAAGAACAGGAAAATAAGCTGTAGAATTATATCAGCTACAAATAAAGATTTAAAACAGATGGTTGTTGATGGAACATTTAGAGAAGATTTGTACTTCAGATTAAATGTCATTCAACTGTCACTCCCTGCACTTCGCGAGAGAAACGAAGACATAAAGGCGCTAGCCTATAGCTTCCTTCGTGAAATTAGTCAGAAAAAACAAAATGGAAATGCCAGTTGTAGACGAAGGTGTATTTGAGACACTTCAAGCCTATGAGTGGAAAGGCAATATTCGTGAACTTAAGAATATAGTTGAGTCAATGACTGTTTTAAGTGAGAATGGCAAAATTACTATGGAGTCTATTCCAAAGTATATTATGAAGGGTGTTTCACCATCACAACTAGACTCAATAAGGTCTCAAGACGGTGTTGAAGATGAGTTTGATCTAACAAAGAAGATAGAAACCATTGAAAAGCAAACAATACTTAAGGCGCTTGAGAAAGCTGATGGGAAAAAAGCAAAGGCCGCTAAACTGCTAAATATACCTAGAAGTACTTTATACTATAAAATGGAACTTTATAATATTCAATCATTATAAATACTTTAAGATGAGTAACTCCAATGTCTGTAGCAGACACTGGAGTTTTTTTATTAGTGTGAAAATTAGCTCTAAAACATCTGGCGTCGAATATCTGACACGCGTCAGTTTTCTGACGAAAACCGTCCTTCTGTTAGTATGACTGAATCTCTTAATTGAATAAAGGTATATTTGTGTTCAAAAACTGTCGAATATCTGACAAAGGTTTATGTAATCACCTGAAGTATAGTCTTATTCTGGAAAAAATGTATAAAACCATTAATAAATTCACAAAAAAAATAAATACAAAAGGAGTTTGAAATAAAAAAATGAAATAAATAAAAGAGGACATAACCTAGTATTTACAACATGTATAGAGGATTATGAAAGATTGTTTGATATGTATTTATCAAAGTTGGCACGCTTAATGCGTTAATACATTCACGAAACTTAAATGCTGAAAGGAGGCATGATGTTATGAATCAATCCATTATTCGAATTCCATTAAAACAACATGTTGGCGCGCCGTGTCAATCTGTAGTTGAAGTGGACATGGAAGTGAAGAAAGGGCAACTGGTTGCTAAACCGGCTGGACTTGGTGCAAGAATTCACTCTAGTGTAGATGGAATCGTAAAGTCGATCAGTGAATCAAACATAGAAATTATTAGTAGCGAAATTCAGTCTAATACATTTGAACCAATCGAATCATTCGAAACGCATTTGGAAGCAATTGAGTTTGCTGGCATCGTTGGAGCAGGTGGAGCTGGTTTCCCAGCACACGTTAAGTTCAATGTTGATCTAGCAGGTGGTGTTGTTATTGCCAATGCAGCAGAATGTGAACCAGTACTTAAGCACAATGTTGAGTATATGGAATCTTCTGCAGACGAAATTGTAAAAGGTCTTAAATACGTAATGGGCATTACAAATGCTTCACGTGGACTTATTGCAATCAAGCCGAAATACAAAATGGCATGTTCAGTCTTTAAAAGACACATTGGCTCAGAAAGTCAAATTGAACTGGGCATTCTACCAGACATGTATCCAGCTGGTGACGAACGCGTTATTGTAAGAGAACTTCTTGGTGTGGAGTTAGAGCCAGGTAAGTTACCTCTAGAAGCAAACGCAGTTGTTACCAACACAGAAACGCTTAAAAAATGTAACTCGTGCAATAGAAGAAAAAACGCCCTGTTATTACAAAAGATTTGACAGTTGGCGGCAGAGTTAAGGAAGCACGTGAAGGCCGCGTATTTATGGACGTTCCACTGGGCACTCCAGTAAGTCAACTTATTGATGCCTGTGGTGGTCTAGAGATCGGATCTGGAGAAATCGTTATGGGTGGTCCATTCACCGGTCAACGTTGTTCAGATGATGATGTCGTAAATAAAACGACTGGCGGTATACTTGTTGCAACAGAATTCCCAAGAGACACTCGTAAAATTGGAGTGATTGCTTGTGAATGTGGCGCAGACGAAACCAGACTTCGTGAAATTGCTGAGTCCATGGGTGCTGAAGTTGTTGCAGAAGAAAAGTGTAAGCGCATGGTCGAAGTGAATGGCCGTTACAGATGTGACTTACCTGGATCATGTCCAGGTCAAGCTGAAAAAGTACTGAAACTTCGCAAGAAAGGCGCTCAGATAATTCTGACAGGCACGTGCGAGGATTGAACGAACACCGTTATGAATGTGGCACCTAGGTTAGGTGTCCCCGTATATCACAGTACTGACCATGTACTAAGAGGCGCAGGTCACAGACTGTATAGAAGAACTGAGTAATAGTGAACCTCTCGATCAAAATCGAGTTGAATAAAGCAGCTCAAGGACTTCCAAAGGCTATGGCGCCTTGAGCTGCACCCGATAGATAAAAATAACTTGTTGAGTATTTAGAAGGAGGCGATTGTATGTCGATTTCTGCCGAAACGGCAAAAGCGCATGCAAAGGATCCAGCGGTTTCATGCTGTAGATTCGAAGCAGGAACAGTATTTGATGTAGCAAATCTGGAAGATCCGGCAATTTTCCCAGACTTAGAGGATTCAGGTCTTCTAGAAATTTCTGATGATTGCCTAACGATTGAACAAGTACTGGGCGCTAAGCTTGTTGAGACTGTAGACGCACTGACACCGCTTAAGGCGAACATGTTCGAAGGTCTAAACGTAGTTGAAACTTCTACTGAAGAAATTGCAGAAGAAGTAGTAGTTGAAGAAGTTGTTGAAGCAGCACCAGCACAGCCTGTTGCTATGGTTCAGCAAACAGCATTTGGAGGTCAAGTTTTGAAGATAGAAATTGGCGAAGGCAAGGATATCAAACTTGAAATCCCTATGTCAGTAGCAGCTCCAGTAGGGCAAGTTGCAGCGGCTCCAGCAGCAGTTTCAGCAGCACCTGCAGTAGAAGCAGCAGCTCCAGTAGCAGCGGCTCCAGTACAGGAACGCGTTGTTCGTGAACTGACTAAGAAGCACTACACAATCACTGACGTTCAAGTTGGTCCAGAAACTAAAATTGAAGGCAATACACTTTTCGTACGTGAAGACATCTGCAAAGACGCAGTGGCTCTAGACGATCTTGTTGTTGATATGAAGTTTGAAGTTATCACACCAGCAATGTATGACAAGTACAGTGAAACAATCATGGACGTTCAGCCAATCGCTACTAAAGAAGAAGGCGAAATTGGTCACGGTATTACTAGAACTCTTGATGGTGTTATCGTAGTTCTTACTGGTGTAGATGAAAATGGTGTTCAGATTGGTGAATTCGGTTCTTCAGAAGGTATCATCGATCGTAATGTAATGTGGGGTCGTCCTGGTGCACCAGATCGCGGTGAATTCTTCGTTAAGACAGAAGTAACGATTAAAGAAGACACTGGTATGGAAAGACCAGGTCCATTCGCAGCACATAAAGCATCAGATTTCATTACTCAAGAAATCAGAAACGCTCTTAAAGACGTAGCTCGTGAGCCTGATCACGTAGAAGTTCTTACTCAAAAGAGACGTAAAGGCAATAAAAAAGTTGTAGTTATCAAAGAAATCATGGGTCAGGGTGCAATGCACGATAACCTAATCCTACCTGTTGAGCCAGTTGGCGTTCTTGGTGGTAAGCCAAACGTTGACCTTGGTAATGTTCCAGTTATGCTAGCGCCAACAGAAGTACTTGATGGTGGTATCCACGCACTTGTTTGTATCGGTCCTGCATCGAAAGAAACAAGCCGTCACTACTTCAGAGAGCCACTTGTTCAACAAGCTATGCTTGATGAAGAAATCGATCTATGTGGCGTAATCTTTGTTGGTTCTCCACAGGTTAACTCAGAGAAATTCTACGTGTCTAACCGTCTTGGTATGATCGTTGAAGCACTTGACGTTGATGGTGCTATCATCACAACTGAAGGTTTTGGTAACAACCATATCGACTTTGCAAGCCACCACGAGCAAGTTGGTTCAAGAGGTATTCCGGTTGTTGGTATGACATTCTCAGCTAACCAAGGTGCACTTGTAGTTGGTAACGAATACATGAAGCACATGATCGACCTTAATAAGTCAGAGCTTGGTATTGAAAATGAAATTCTTTCAAACAATACACTTTGTCCAGAAGACGCAACACGTGCTTTAACAATGCTTAAGGCTGTTATGTCTGGTGAAGAAATCAAAGTTGCTGAGCGTAAGTGGAATCCAAACGTAAAGCTAAACAATGTAGATACTATCGAGCGTGAACTTGATACTGATCTAGAGCTTACTGACAACGAGCAGGTTCTTGAAAAGTCAAAGAAGCGTCTTGAAATTTACGAATCAGAAGAAGCTAACTAATAAAAGTTTGATATAAAGTCAATTAACAGATTTGAACGTATTGGAGGCAATTATGCGCGAGCTAAAGTATCAAAGCAACCCTATGTACATGGAAGGAATCATCATAGAAATTCAAGACGGCGCTGTGACAATGGATCTGAAAGGACGTTTAGGTTCACTTAAAGTTCCAAGACGTATGCTTATTTCAGACTACGAGTTACAAGTTGGTCAAGAAGTTGGTTTTATGATGGGTCATCCTGAAGTGGTATCAGCTGAGCCGTGCGAACAATACGTTAACAATCAACATCATCAGAAGAAATAAGGAGGATGAAAATGGTGTACAAACCAGTTTCGGGGCTTCAATCGGAAATATTTGTTCCGATCACTCCACCACCAGTGTGGACGCCTATCACTAAAGAACTAAAAGAAATGCGTGTTGCGATGGCTACTGCTGCCGGCGTACATATGAAGACAGATGCTAGATTTAACCTAGCGGGCGATTTCACGTTCCGCGTAATCCCGGGTGACGCTCCATCAGCAGATATGATGGTATCTCACGGCGGTTACGATAATGGCGATGTAAACAAGGACATCAACTGCATGTTCCCAATCGATCGTCTACGTGAGCTTGCTGACGAAGGCTTTATCAAATCAGTTGCACCAGTTCACTTCGGTTTCATGGGTGGCGGTGGCGACCAATCTAAATTTACAGAAGAAACAGGTCCAGAAATTGCTCGTCAGCTAAAAGAAGCTGATGTAGACGCTGTTCTTCTGACAGCTGGCTGAGGTACTTGTCACCGTACTGCTGTTATTGTACAGCGTGCGATAGAGGAATCGGGTATTCCTACGGTTATTATTGCGGCACTACCACCAGTTGTTCGTCAAAATGGTTCTCCACGTGCGGTTGCTCCACTAGTACCAATGGGTGCTAACGCTGGCGCTCCAAACGATATTGAAATGCAAAAGAATATTGTTGTAGAAAGTCTTCAAGAAATGATGAAGATGACTTCAGCAGGTAAAATCGTTCCACTGAACTACGAATATATTGCAAAAGTATAAATTTTGAAATGGGTGATCAAATGTCTAAGGAAAAAGTAATCCGTAGACTGACAATCAAATCATTTCATATATCCCAAGTTGAGCTCGGTTCTAACACCGGGCTCAAGGATGGGGTACTGACACTTGATATCTCATTGATTAAGCAAATCGTAGATTCTGACTCTCGAATTAGAGACATGTCTGTGGCAATCATTCCCCCAAAAGCTCAGGCACCGGAACGTCATGATGTGGAAATAAACACAATAATGGACATTGTTCCGATCTCAACGAAGGTCGTTGGCTCAATCGGTGAGGGTGTGACTCATACACTTACTGGCGCTGTTGTCATGTTGACAGGTTGTGATGAACATGGCAAACAAATGGCAGAATTCGGTTCTTCTGAAGGTATTCTTTCAGAGCAGATGGTTCTCGGCAAAGCCGGAACACCATCTAATGAGGATTTCATTATTCACGTCGATGTTACATTGGCATATGAGGAAGAAGCCGACCGAAGTCAGCCTATGGCAGCGTTTAGAGGGTGTGATATGTTTTTACAGTCGATCCGTTCTCCGCTGAAATCGATCAATGGCAGATTGGCGACAGAAAGTCATATGTTTGAAGACAAAGTAAGACCGAACCGCAAGAAGGTTCTTGTTATCAAACAGGTGGCTGGACAAGGCGCAATGTATGACAACATGCTGTTTCCAGAAGAACCATCTGGATTTTCAGGTGGACGCTCAATCATTGACGTTGGTAACGTGCCAATCATCTTATCCCCGAATGAATACAGGGATGGCGCTATTAGAGCTATGACATAGGAGGCGCATATGGGCATTGGACCATCTACTAAAGAAACATCATTACATCATTTTCGAGATCCGTTATTAGATGTTCTAGATAATGATGATGATATTGATCTGGTAGGTGTACTCGTTGTAGGCACACCTCAAGGAAATACTGAAAAAATGTTTGTCGGTGAAAGAGCCGCAGCTTGGGCTGAAGCAGCACGGGTTGACGGTGTACTAATCTCAGTTGATGGGTGGGGTAACTCACATGTTGACTATGCAAACACCATTGAAGCACTTGGCAAAAGAGGTATTCCTGTCTCTGGACTAAGCTTTCAGGGTGTTCAAGGCCGCTTTGTTGTAACCAATCAATATATGGATACGATTGTTGACTTTAACAAATCTGAAGCAGGAATTGAAACCGAAGTCGTTGGCGAAAATAACGTTGAACGACTGGATGCAAGAAAAGCGTTAGCCTTTTTAAAACTGAAAATGCGGTAGAACATTGTTTTTTTAGAAGCTAAAAAGTGAAAAAAAATAACAAATTAAGAGAATCAAAAATTACAGATTATATAGAGTTTATTAAGTTAGACGCTTGTAAAGTGACCGATCCAAGCAGTCTTTAAATCATATATAGAGTTTGGATCTATAAATATCTATGTATGATTTAAAGACTGCACTCGAATGGGATTTTACAAGTCGTTCAAGTGAGAGGAGATTCTAAGTGAAGGCAATTAGAAGCTTAAACGTAGTGGATTCACATACAATGGGCGAACCCACAAGAATCATAGTTGGTGGCGTACCGAATATTCCTGGAAAGTCTATGGCAGACAAAAAGGATTTTCTTGAAGACAAAATGGACAACCTAAGAACTGCTGTTATGCATGAGCCTCGTGGTCATGGTGACATGTTTGGTTCTATTATTACACCTCCAGTAAATGATGAATCAGATTTTGGAATCATCTTTATGGATGGTGGCGGTTACTTGAACATGTGTGGTCATGGTTCAATTGGCGCAATTACTGTTGCTATTGAAACTGGAATGGTCGAAGCAGTTGAGCCATTTACAGAAGTTAAAATGGACACACCAGCAGGCGTAATCTCTGCACGTGCATCTGTATTTGACGGTAAGGTTCGTGAAGTTTCAATTATAAATGTACCAGCATTTAGTTACATGAAAGATGTTGTTGTACCAGTTCCATCTATTGGTGATGTTGAAATGGATATTTCTTTCGGCGGAAGCTTCTTTGCCATTGTTGACTCAAGAAAACTTGGTGTGAAGGTTCAACCAGACAATGCTACAAAGCTTCTTGATATGGGGCTTAAGATTCGTGATGCAGTAAATGAGCATGTTGAAGTTCGACATCCAGAACTGCCTCACATTAATAAAGTAGATCTTGTGGAGTTCTATGACGATCCTACACATGAAGATGCTGACTACAAGAATGTTGTTATCTTTGGTCAAGGCCAAGTTGACCGTTCTCCTTGTGGTACAGGTACAAGTGCTAAACTTGCTACACTTCATGCAAAAGGACAAATTGGACACGACGAGCTTTTTGTTTATGAAAGTATCCTTGGAACACTATTTAAAGGTCGTATTTTAGGGGAAGAAATGGTTGGCAAAGAAAAGGCAATCATTCCTGAAATTACGGGTTCAGCTTATATAACAGGCTTTAACCACTTCATTATCGATCCTGATGATCCAGTGAAGTATGGTTTCAGCTTGAAATAGATTCTACATTATCATTAAGGAGGAAGACTATGTTAACTGCTGTATTAGGCGTACTAGGGGGACTTACTGCATGGTTTGCGGTTGTGTTTGGACTTGATTTTTCTAAGAACAAGAACAACCTTGAGGACAATGCATGGTCAAAAGTAATTAGTATCGGTTTTGTAACGAACTTCTTTGACACTCTAGGTATTGGATCATTCGCACCAACAACTGCACTTTTAAAAGGGTTTAAGCAAACGAAGGACCGCGTTATTCCGGGTACACTAAACGTATCGTGTACAATTCCGGTAGTAATGGAAGCATTTATTTTTATTCAGGTTATTGAAGTTGAAACTGTAACACTTGTCAGCATGCTTGCTGCTGCAACAATTGGTGCTTGGATTGGCGCTGGTTTTGTATCTAAGCTGCCTGAAAAGAAGATCCAAACAATTATGGGTGTTGCACTTCTAATCACAGCTGGTCTTATGGCTGCTGGTCGCCTAGGCATCATGCCTGGTGGTGGCGAAGCAATTGGCCTGACTGGTGTAAAGCTAATCATTGCTATTGTTGGTAACTTCATTCTAGGTGCACTTATGACTGCTGGTGTTGGTCTTTACGCACCATGTATGGCTCTTATTTACTTCCTAGGTATGTCTCCAGCTGTTGCGTTCCCAATCATGATGGGTTCTTGCGCATTCCTAATGCCTGCAGCATCTGTTAAGTTTGTACAGCAAGGCGCTTACGATCGTCGTGCGGCTATGGGTATCACAATCGGTGGTATCTTTGGTGTTATCATTGCAGCTTACCTTGTTAAGTCACTTCCGCTTAACATCCTAACTTGGCTAGTAATTGGTGTAATTCTTTACACTTCAATCACTATGCTAAAGTCAGCTTCTAAGCCTGCTATTGAAGGTGACAAAGCAGCATAGTCACCCATTGCAAACTAGATAATTTTCTCAATCATTAAAGCACCTTGTCCATTTGGACAAGGTGCTTTTGTTTTGGTCGTAAAGTCATAGTCAACGGCCAAGATTTATTTGGTATAATTCTATTAGTGGCACTAAATAAATCTGAATGATTGGAGACATATGTCAAATATATTTGGTACTTATCGTGGTCTGCCAAGAAGCATGTATATTGTTTTCTTAGCACAAATTATTAATCGTTTTGGTGATTTTGTTAGACCGTTTCTAACCTTGTTTTTAACTAAGAATCTTGGATTCACAAATAGTGCAGCAGGTGCTGCCGTAATGGCAGTTACTTTGGCAACAATTCCTGGAGCATTTCTTGGAGGACGACTCTCAGATCAAATTGGTCGAAAGAAATCTTACTTCATTTTTCAGGGCACAGCCGGTCTGTTAATTCTTGCGTGTGCATTTGTAGAAAAACCATCAATTTTAGTTGCTCTTCTTGTTTTATCTGCATTTTTTAATGGTGGGGTAAGACCTATGATATCAGCTCTTATGACCGATATTCTACCACCTGAAAAAAGACAATCGGGTTTTTCTTTATCTTATTTGGGCATTAACATCGGAGTAGCAGCAGGGCCAATAGTTGCAGGCTTTCTATTCAATAACTATCTAAAATGGCTATTCATTGGTGATGCTGTGACGACTGTAATAGCAGTATTTCTTGTTATGACATTCATAAAAGTGCCAAAGAAGGAAGATGTTATGACAGGGTCAGATCTTGAAGACCATGAAGAGGGTTCAATATGGACTGCGCTAGTAAACCGTCCATATGTGTTAGCTTTTTTTGTGTATAAATGTCCTTTATGCACTGACTTATGCACAGCATAGTTTTGCATTACCACTGGCACTGGATCAATTATTTAATGAAAATGGACCAAGAAACTTTGGTTTTCTCATGAGTGTCAATGCAATAACCTGTGTAACAACAACAGTCTTGGTGACACATTTAACTAAGAAACTTAAACCAATTAATATTATTGCCCTTGGTGGTGTGGCTTATGTTATTGGATTTGGAATGATAACGTTTATAGAGTCTATGGCACTATTCTTTGTTTCTACGTTCATTTGGACACTGGGAGAAGTTATGGTTTCCATAACCTTTGGAGTGTATATGTCAAATCGTACACCTCAGAACTTCAGAGCGCGATTTAACGCAATTACAACAGTAAGCTGGGCGCTCGGAGCCCTTATAGGAACATATTTTATCGGTATTTACATGGACAAAGTCAGCGTACAAGCTGTGTGGCCACTTATTGCTGGTGTGGCTGGACTGGGTGCCATTGGTATGGTCATTTTGGGTAAGTTAGAGCAAAGAAGTTTGACTAAAGTTTAAATAAGACATAAATGAAGACTAAACATAGTGAAATGAACCTCTGCACATGCCTGCAGAGGTTTTTATATTTCCTTTAGTAACCTTTTGGATAGTATCTGACAAAAAAGTGCATACTAATCAACTTATTATAAAAGTGATACTATAATTTCGAAAAGTTTGTTCCTTGGAATGAACAGTCCCCTAAATAAGTATGATTTGAAAAGGAGATAGTATAATGGAAGCTATTCAAATGATTAAGGAAAGAAGAAGTGTTAGAAAGTTTAAGAATGAAAAAGTGGATAGAGAACTAATGAAAGAAATTGTTGAAGCAAGTCGATTTGCACCATCGTGGGGTAATTTCCAAGTTGCAAGGTACACAATGTTGATGACTCCGCAACAATTAAGCGCCTCACAGAAGAGGGTGTACATGATTTCGTTTATAATATAGGGACTCTTAAAGAAGCAAAAGGTGTATTAGTTCTAAGTTATGTTAAAGGCAAAAGTGGTAAGTTGGATAAAGACGAGTATGTTACATCAAAGGCTAGTACATGGGAAGTATTCGATGCTGGCATAGCATGTCAAACGTTTTGCCTTGCAGCTCATGAAAAAGGCGTTGGAACTGTTATTATGGGTGTCATTGATGACAAATCTATTTCAGGGATTGTTGGTCTTCCTAAGGAAGAAACAGTTGCGGCTCTTATTGTGTATGGGTATCCAGATGAAACACCAGAAGCAACACCAGAAGCAACACCACGTATGGACGTAGGAGAGATTTCCCGTTTCATTTAATCTACCCGCCATGTTATGATGTTAATGAACTCGTTTCTTACCGCGTTAAAGGTATACGCTTCAAACTTATAATTAAAGTCTGAAATAGAAATGTGAAATAGAAATGCGAATTAAGAAAGGGAACATCATGAGCAAAGTAACTTGGAAACCAGGTACGATGGTATATCCAGTACCAGCGGCAATGATCACATGTGGATCGACACCTGAAACCTACAATATTATAACGATTGCATGGACAGGCACGGTGAATACGTCACCTGCAATGACATATATATCTGTTCGTAAAGAACGCCACTCATACGACCTTATCAAAGATTCAGGCGAATTCGTCATTAATCTAACAACGGAAGAGTTGGTTAAGGCTACAGATTTTTGTGGTGTACGTTCGGGTCGAGATGTGAACAAATTTGAATACACGGGTTTAACGCCAATAGATGCAACACATGTGAAGGCCCCTCTCATTAAAGAGTCACCTGTTAGTATAGAGTGTAGAGTGACAGAAATTAAAGAGCTTGGCAGTCACGATATGTTTCTGGCAGAGGTTCTTGCGGTACATGTCGATGAAAAGCTTATCGATGAAAATGGTAAGTTCCATCTAGATAAATCTAATCCAATTTGCTATAGCCATGGGGCGTATTTTGGTCTTGGAGATCAGCTTGGAACCTTTGGATACTCTGTTATGAAAAAGAAAACCAAAAAAACGTCGATCGAAGGCAAAAAATCCTCATTCAAAGACACCACAGACCAAGTCAAGAAATAGCTATAAAAGCTCAAAACGCAAATAGTAATCAAATTAAAAACCGCAGTTCCGTTAGATTGTTTAACGAAACCTGCGTTTTTTTTTTTTCTCGAACCACAGGTACTTGCCTATGGCAAGACCATATGATCTACAGTTGACTATTCTTGATATTTCCTATATAAGTGACAGTAACGCTTAAATTGAAAGTGGATTGATTGGAGCATATAATGAGAGATTTAACACAAGGTAGTCTAAAAAAAACACTTATATGATTTAGCAGTGCCCTCTATAGGCGGTATGCTTGCTTTTTCATTATTTAACTTAACGGATACATACTTTGTTGGAAAGTTAGGAACAGAGTCTCTGGCAGCGATGGGATTCACATTTCCAATAGTAATGATAGCGGGTGCAGTGACATCGGGAGTGAGTACGGGTGCCGCTTCAGTATTGTCTAGAGCAGCTGGCAACAAAGACAGAGACGCTATGAGAAGGACTGCAACAGACGGAATACTGTTGTCGATCCTTATAGTAATGTTGTTCTCAACATTTGGACTGCTTTCAATGGACTGGCTCTTTCCGCTCTTCGGAGCAGGACCAGACACCTTACCACTTGTAAAAGAGTTTATGAGTGTATGGTACACATGGGTGTTTGTGGTTATGATGCCACCTGTTAGTGATTCTGCCATGCGTGCCGTTGGTGATACAATGAGGCCATTTCTTGTAATGATCACTTGTGCATTATTAAACATAATTCTTGATCCAATATTCATTTTTGGGTGGATGGGGTTTCCTGCCATGGGCATAAAAGGTGCGGCCATTGCAACCGTAATATCCCGATTTTGTGGAATGGTTTTAACCCTGTATTATATTCATTTCCATCATAAACTGCTAGATATTAGTGTTCCGAAAATAAAGGAATTGCTCCTATCATGGAAACGTATTATGACAGTAGGTATACCAGGAATAGGCGTTGCCTTACTTCCACAGCTAATTAGAATGACCCTTACAAGCTTAGCTGCATATAGTGGTGGAACAATTGCGGTGGCAGCGATTGCGGCTGGTAGTAGAATAGAAGGTTTCACACTTATGATTGCCAGTGCAATTGGAATTAGTATTGTGCCTCTTGTAGGGCAGAACTTTGGTGCGAAAAAATATGGTAGAGTGAATGACATAAGAGTCATGTTAAATAGAGCGTCGCTAGCTGTTGGTTCTGGAATGCTTGTAATAACACTTGTGTTTGCACAGCCTGTTATTGAACTATTCACTCAAGACCCTCAGGTTATTGAAATGACTAGAACGTATCTTGTTATATTAACAGTAGGAAGCATTGGATTAAATCTGTATAACTTCACAAGTCAGGCATTCAATGCGATTGGAAAGTCTATGAAGGTATTAATGATAAATGGATTTGGCACAATATGCATTATACTGCCTTTAATGTATGCTGGATCAAGGTTTTCTTTCAGGCACATGTTGATAGGTCTTGCTCTAGGTCAGATTCTAGTTGGTTTGATATCTGCCTTCTTTGGCAAAAAGTATTTGGATATTAAGCTCGATTCTCATGATAAAGTAAAATTGGAAACTGTAAGTTGAGTGAAAATTTGATATTATGTGATTAGTAGGTTGAGGATGTTTTGAATGGGGGCGATTGAGATCCGTAATACAAAATTCACCCTAAAAGATATTATAACGCTGTTTGCTGCTGCCTTTGTAGGTACAACTTTGCCAATGTATTTTCCATCATCGTGGAGATTAGTGGCTCAGTTTATAGTGGTTTTTCTTTTGGTGGGCTTGTTTTATAATCGATTAAGTTCTTACCGTGAATATTTAGCCATGATGGTTGAACAACATAATCAGCAAACAGAAGAGCAAAAAACAAATGCTTCATACTCAAAGAACAGTTCTTGAACTTAGTAATTCAATGACGCACGTGAGTGGATTCGAAGAACTTCTAAATGTTATTCTTACCAAGGCTATTGAGGTTATTCCCAAGGCAGAGTATGGTTCCATTCTCATTGTTAATGAAGAGGGTGAGTTGGAATTTAAGGCTCTGGTTGGATTTGAAGACGACCTTTATAATATAAAATTACCACCTGAAGAATCATACCAGTGGCAAGCTACAAGTGGAAACTTCAGAGAACCTGTAATAATTGAAGACCTTCTTAATTATACTGAAGACTTTGTGAACGAAGAGACATATGCATCTATGAAAGATGCAGATGCTTTAATGATGAAAAGTACTTTAAGTGCACCCATTTTAATAGATGGCGAGTTCTTTGGATCTATAAATATTGACAGTGTGGAAAAAGACGTATTCGGTCAAAGAGATGCGAGAATCATGGCATATTTTGCAAATCAAGCATCTGTTGCGATTGTAAACCATCATTTATATGATAAAATGTTGTACCTTTCAAAATATGACGGATTAACAGGTGCATTAAATCGTTACAACTTTGAAGAAACAATTGAAGAGATTCTTGAGACTGTATCAAAAGAGTCAAGCAGTATATCATTAGCCCTTGTGGACATGAACGATTTTAAAATTGTGAATGATACGTATGGGCACGCAGCTGGAGATAAGGTCTTAAAGTCGTTTTCTGAAATGTTTATGTCTCGAATTGAAGAAGAGGACATTTTTTCAAGATTTGGTGGAGATGAATTCGTAATTGCCTTTATGAACAAAAGTGGTCATGAGACAAGGTTGTTGATGAATGATATACATGACTATATTTCTACTGAACCAATACTAGTAAGTGGTGACGAGATATCTGTTAAATGTGGATTTAGCTATGGTGTTGCAGAGTGTCCACTGGACGGAGCAAATTTAAAAAAGTCTTATTCGTATTGCTGACCAACGTATGTATGAATATAAACGCAGACGTAAAATGAATGAAACTAATTAAAGACGAGCTTGTAGACTATCTTGTATTAAAAAGGTAGTCTTTTATATTTATTGTGCAAAGTTTTGTGAAGATTTGCATAGGCACCGTTACTGAAAACATATATAGTGAAAGTAATAAAGTTAACAGGAGGAACTCACATGGGCAAGGCCATTGGAGTTGTGGAGTTTAGCAGTATAGGAAAAGGCATCGAGTCTTTAGACGCTATGTTAAAGTGTGCTGACGTATCTGTTGTGGACAGTAAAATGGTATGTATAGGTAAGTATTTTGTTGTTATTACAGGTGAAGTTGCAGCTGTAACAGATTCTCTAAATGCAGGTAAAGAAATTGCTGGATCATTTGTTATAGGTGCGAAGGTGATACCTAGTGTTGCTGAAGGTGTACTGGAAAAAATTAATGCAGTCCTTGTTAAAGATGGGATTCAATCCCTTGGTATTCTTGAAACAAGGGACTTGTCGTATGGTTTATACGGCGCAAATTACATCAAGAAGTCATCGAGTGTTGACTTGTTAAGGGTTTCAATGTCTCTTGGACTTGGTGGAAAATGTATTGTCTTATTTACAGGAGACGTTGCATCAGTTCAAAATGCATTAGATGTTGCTGTTGAGAAAATAGGTGAGAATTCAAAGATAATCTCAGCTGTAGCGATACCGTCTCCAGACAAAGCGTTAATTGATAACTTGTAATAGAAAATAGGTGATCTTCATTTGAAGGTCACTTTTTTAGTGAGAACTAATGTGTGGAGAAGTCAGATTTCGAGTATAATTAAAGAAGGGGATATGTTTCGACGTACTGTCTATTTGGAGGTGTGAGTAATAGATGTTAAAAATTCGGGCCAGAGAAGGTAGGACTGGGAAAGGTACATTCCTGTTATTGATTGTGCTTGTTTTTGTGTTGGGGTTATCTTCGAGTTTTGCAGTTTCAAATGAGCAGGACAGCAAAAGGATTCTATTCATTAGCTCTTATTCGCCATCCTTTCAGACTTTTTTTTCATCAAATTGAAGGTGTAAGATCCGAGTTAGACAATGGAGATAATATTCTTGATATTGAGTTTATGGACACCAAAAGGTTTTTTGACGGAGGAGAATTTAACTCAGTTTTATAAAAGCATTAAGTACAAATTAAATGAACTTCCTCCATACGACGTTATCATAGTTTCGGATGATAATGGTCTCAATTTTGTTATGGAATATAAAGAAGACTTGTTCTCAGAAATTCCAATTATTTTTTTGGGTATTAACAACGTTAATAATGCTACGAAATATAGTGACGATTCATTGGTTACTGGTGTAGTTGAGATTGTATCTATTGAAGACACTATTAATCTTGCGTATGGACTAAACCGTGGAGCGCACCGCGTTGTAGCTTTAGTAGATGCGACACCAACAGGACAAGCAGACTTGACATCCTTTTATGAACTTGAATCTGAGTTTTGGCCACTGGAGTTTGAAGATTTAGATTTAACAAATATGAGTTATGAGACCTTTGGATTTGAGCTTTCAAAGTTAAAAGAAACGGACATTGTTCTTCAGCTTTCAGCTTATAGAGACAAACAAAATACAGTGATGACATTTAATGAAAGTTTGAAATATATACTGAAACACCTCGATCAACCGCTTTATCATCTCTATTATCATGGTATTGGAGATGGAATGATTGGTGGTCGCGTGGTATCACATTATGAACAAGGTGTTCAAGCAGGAAAGATGGCTAGACGTGTACTGTCAGGAGAAAGCGTATCGAGTATACCAGTACTTTATGAGAGTCCCAACCCATATTTGATAGACTATGAGGTGTTTAATAGTTTTGAATTGAACCAAAACCTGCTTCCTGAGGAAACAGAGTTTATAAATAAGAAAGAAACTATATTTGAGAAGTACACAGGACCTATTGTAATTATCATCGTCACTTCAACTGTACAGCTATTTGTTATTTTTGCTCTGATTCTTAATATTCGTAAAAGGGAATTAGTGGAGATTGAAGTTGAAAAGAGTAAAGATGACTCTATAAAAAAAAGAAGTTAAAATTTTGGTATAGTGAAAGACAAAATAATCATAATTAATAATTGAGACAATCCGTAAAAAAAATGCGGATTGTCTTTTGCTTTCTAATCATGATGATAACCACTAACATTCTCTTTGTCAAATGATTGACATCTGATATATCAATATGTATACTTGTATTGTTTTGGAATATTACCAAATTTTAAGTATTGCGGGAGGATGAGTTTTTTGAGACAAAGATTATCTTTATTGGTTGTCATTTTAGTTACCATTGGGCTAAGTGCAATGACGGTTATGAACCTTATGACAATCGATGAAAAAATGGAAGAGCTGCTTCATGCAGATGGCATGATTTTAGCGAAAGAGGTTGCTAGGGGCGTTGCAGAAAGTAATAAAGCAGAAAGAAAATTACTGGAGGCTATGGACAAAACAATCATAGCAGATGCTATTGCATTCAAGCAATTAGATTTCGAAAACATTACTGATTCAGCAATTAACCAGATTGTTAAGGAAACTGGTGTTGCATCTGTTTACATTGCAGACGAAGGAAGAACAATCCTACATTCTAATGTAAAAAGTGCTATTGGGTATGTGTATCCGCCAGACCATGCATTTTCGCCAGTGTTTGATGGAAAGGCAAGCTCATTTACTGAAGACATTAGAATGAGTACAACAGATGACAAGTATTACAAGTTTGGCGGAATCAAAGCAGGAAACGGATACTATATTCAGATTGGTCTAGCGGCTGAAGATGTACGACAAACGATTCAGGAAATTGGTCTTCAGCAAATTCTTGAAAAAGTATCGAGTAATGAGAACATAATTTACGCTCTTATGATCAATGAGAACTATACCGCTGTTGCCCATGGTAATCCGGAACGCATTGGTATGGAATTTGATGATGAGGGGACTATGACAGCTGTAGACGGTAAAGAAGAACATGCGACTGTTTATAGTGATAAAGAAAGAGGCATTGATGTTATTGATGTTTTTTATCCGATTCATACCGACGTAGGTTATATGGGTATGTTGAACATTGGTATTTCAATGGAAGCACTAGACATCGCAAATGGAGCGCTGCTTAAAAGCTCAGTGATCACATCAGTTGTACTGCTTATAATTTTAGCGGTGATTATTAACCTAGGTATTCTAATGGCACTGAAGCCACTTAAACGCATTGAAAATCAAATGGACAGCCTTGCAACAGGTGACTTCACAAAGTCGATGAGCGACAAGGAACTAATGCGTAAGGATGAAATTGGAAAAATACTTCGAGCATTAGATTCAATGCAAAATGGAATTAAGAATCTTCTTCGTGAAGTTATTACTAATGCAGATGTAGTTTCAGGTGCTTCAGACTCGATGTTAGAAATCGCTGAGTCTTCGAAAAACAGCACATCAGAAGTGGCTTCGGCTATTGAGCAAATAGCAATGAGCGCCTCAGAACAAGCAAGAGATGTAGAACGTGTTGTGTTAGAAGCCAATGCTTTAGGCGACAAGATCACAAAGACAAATGAAATGATCTTTAGTGTGGAATCTCAATCGGTGGAAGCTTCGAACTTAGGTATGAGTGGTCAAGAAATTATCGGTAATCTGAATGAAAAGACAACCGAGAACAAAGACAAACTGTCATCGATCAATAAAACGGTTGACGAGATTTCGAGTGCGGCTCAAAATGCAGAGTCAATTATTGAGTTCATTGAGAATATTTCAAACCAGACAAACCTACTTGCTCTAAATGCCTCTATAGAAGCTGCAAGAGCGGGTGAAGCGGGTAGAGGTTTTGCTGTTGTCGCAGATGAAATCAGAAAACTTGCTGAAGACACAACAAATGCAACCACAGAAATTCGTGGTCTGATCATGAATATTCAAAGCATTTCAGAAAATGCAGTCACTAACGTTGATGAAATGCAAGGCATGAACGAAGAACAGAATGAAGTCATTGAAAACACAAGCAGAACGTTTAGAGCAATCATTGAGGAGCTTGCAAATGTTGCTGAAGGTGTTGCACAGGTTAGCGAGCTTGCAAAAGAGATGGACACTAATAAAGAGGAAATTATCAGCTCAATTGAGAGTGTTTCAGCTATTACTGAAGAAGCATCTGCTAGCTCAGAAGAAGTTTCAGCTTCGACAGAAGAACAACTTGCAGCCATGGATGATGTTGTTAAGTATGCATCTAATTCTAGGGAGCAGATTGAAAACCTTGTGGGTGAGATTCAGAAGTTTAAGATTTAGGGAATACCACATTGTTTAATAGGCAAGTGTAGATAGTTACATGATTACAAAATCAAGGTACTGATTACAGTATAAAGGGATCCTTCACAACCGTGATGGGATCCCTTTTCTGGATTTAAAATACACTTTGCATAAATACGTTTTGCATAAAGAATAAACTTATAAAAGAAAGAATGAGTGATATTGTTGGTGTTAAAAGCCAGCCAAATGATATTTTACCAAGTTTGCTGAGGTTAATATTTCGGTCACCTTTTGCAAGACCAATTCCTATTATAGCTCCAACAACGGCCTGTGAACTGGATACAGGAACCAAAGGCAGCGGCGGAAGGTTTATGGAAATTAGGAAGTTCTGTAGAGATACAGACGCAAATATAAATAGTACAAATGAGCTGGATAGAACCACAATAAGTGCTGTGAATGGTGAAATTTTATAAAGACTATTACCAACAGTCATCATAACATTTTTTGGAATACGTGAATATGCCAACCGATATTGCAACAGATCCTATGAAGAACAATATCTGAGTCTTGTTAACCGTAAATAAGTACAGATCAACTGGCGGTATATCAATGGCATTTACGAAAACCCCCATGACATTGGCAATGTTATTGGCACCTAAAGAGTAAGCACCAAATGCGCCAACAATAATAAGACCAAGCTTTATCCAGTAATGCCTCATAAATATGTTCATTTTCATAGTTTTCGTTCTGTTCTTAAAAATCTTATAAAATAGAACAGAAAACGCTGCTGAAAGAACTGGACAAAGAATCCATGTCATAATAATTTTGCTTAATGTCTCCATGCTAGTTGGATTAGATGAAAATAGGTTCCAACCAATGATAGCTCCAACAATTGACTGGGACGTTGAAACGGGTAGCCCGTACTTTGTCATGAAAAAAATTGTCACTGCTGAAGACAAGGCAACAATAAAGGCTCCGGAAAGGGACGTAATAGACCCAAGTTTTCCTAATGTATGACTGGCACCAGAACCACTTGCAACAGCGCCCAGTATTACAAATACACTCATTATGATTGCAGCAGTTCTAAAACGAATGACCTTTGCACCTACGGCTGTTCCAAACAGATTTGCTGCATCATTTGCGCCGAGTGACCATCCAAGAAAGAGACCACTGGATATATAAAAAATAGTCGTAAACATAAAACCACCTATATCTCTCTTTTAATGGTGAAGATTGTTAACTTATCTCCGATAAGTTCTGCTTCATCAGCGATACCAGCAATTTTACTTATAAACCTTTTAAGCTGCATTTTGCAAGCCATATCGGTAACAATCCCGCTGTTGAAAATCTGGTTGTTAATTTTGTCTTCTATTAAATCTGCTTCATGTTCAAAAAACTTTATTTTGCTTGTGTGAGCAGTTACTAAGTGTACTTCATTGAAGAATGACCGCGTTGCCAGTAGAAGTGATTCAGCTGCCTGTACAGAGCTTCGCGTCATTTCAAGGATGTCCTTGTGCATCTCTTTAGGAAATTGAGGCTTTTGAATGTGATAATCCTTGGTGATTTCCTCAGTTTTATCTATTACATTGTCTAGGCTTTTTACAAGTGATAAGACGTCTGCTCTTGTATCTGGAAGCAGCATAAACTTATATAGGGAAACTTTAATCTCTGTTTCTAGATCATCGGCTTCGGTTTCAAGTTCACAAATTCTTTTCATATGATCCTGATAGGTTTCAATGTCGCCTTCAAGATATAGCCTCATAGATTTTTCAAATAGTGTAAGACTGTTTGAGATAGTATCTAGAAATTTCTCGATTTTCATGTTTAGTTCAATGGATTTTTTTTAAAGAATGAGTTCATAGTGTATTCCCCCCTTATTTATTGATACCGTTTGAATACGTATATTAAACGGAACCTTGATGGATGTAGGTATCACAAGGATACTATATTATGATGATACTAATGATAGTAACATAAATTTAGTGAAAATTTGGAATGAGAAATGAAAATATGTTAGTCTGAGACATTATAGACTTAATGGGTATAAATTTGATGGGTCGTGAATTGGTCGAGAATACGCTGGGAATGTGAAACAATGACAAGCGAAAGCAAAAGCAAAAGAATAGCAAAAATTTAGTATATAATTAATGGCCTTTTTATACTGGGCATGTCCCCTTCTATATGCATGACGATGGATATGAGAAAAAACCGCTAGGAGATATACATGTTGTTGAGGCAATGAGCATAACTTGGAAAAATAGCTTACAAGTTATTCGAGAGCAGCCTGTGTTTAAATACTTTCTTGTTACAGCCTTTATTATCGGGATCTTTGAAATGTGGGGTTGGTACGCATGGCAGCCTGTACGTCAGGCTTATATTCATAAGATTATTCCCAGCTCTGAGAGGGCAACTGCGATTTCATTTGATGCACTTGTGGGTTCACTTGGAGGCGTGGTTGGTCAACCGTCACTTGGTTATGTTGCGAGAACCTTTAGTGTGCCATTTGGTTATAGAGTATCGAGTATAATAATACTAAGCATCTTGCCGTGGATTCTTAAAATTAGAAAAGAGGGTCACGAGGCAGATAATTTATAATGGAGGGGGGGGCGTTTTAAATGAAAATATATATTTCGGCCGATATAGAAGGCGTCAGTGGTGTTGTGGAAAGAGAGCATCTGTCAAATCAAGGTCACGATTATTCACGGGCTAGAAAACTTATGACAGAGGAAGTGAATGCTGCAGTTAAAGGCGTTTTGAAGGCAGGGGCAAAAGATATATTAGTTAATGATTCACATGGTTCAATGACCAATATACTTATTGAGGAACTTCATGAAGGTGCAAGACTGGTTACTGGAAGACAAAAACATCTTGGAATGATGCAAGGTATTGATGAGTCCTTTGATGCAGTACTTTTTATTGGGTATCATGCGAGGCATAATACACCTGGTGTGCTGTCCCATTCCTATCACGGTAAAACAGTGTATGGAATAAAATTAAATGGAAACCCCGTGGGTGAGATGGAATTCAACAGTTATGTTGCTGGGTATTATGGTGTACCAGTTGTTCTGATTACTGGAGACAACGTATTGAAAGATCAGGTGGAAGCCTTTAATCCTGAAGTTGAGACAGTTATCGTGAAGGAATCTGTGAGTAGATTTGCTGCAAACTGTATACACCCACAAGAGGTTCGTAAACTTATTAAAAACAAAGCTGAACGTGCTCTGAAATCAAAAATGAAGACAGTACTGGCAAGTAAGTTGGAAGGCCCAGTTGAAATTGAAGTGAAGTTTATGCATAGTGGCATGGCTGAGAATGCGTCACTTATGCCAGGTGTAGAGATTGTGTCTCCAAATACAGTGAGGTATGTTGCTAAAGATGTTTTAGAGGCATATAAAGTTCGTTCAGTTCTGATTACATTAGGCAGTCAATAGATACAAAATAGGCATGTTTAATTGTTATTTCGGTTGTTTACTTATTCAAGATATCTCGACCGAGTTTAAAATTGACATTAGTTTTTTGAATTATGTGGACTGAAATTATCCACTATACACAAGGATAAGTAAAAAAGAAAAAGTCTTGTGTCAGATTGATTTGAATAGAAGAAAGTTTATGTGAATAGTATCCACTATTAGATGATGGACGAAAATTTAAAAGTACCGTACCCACTGGAAATTCGGGACGCGCGCCTTAAGAGAGTTGTTAAGCTTAGGGATAAACTCAAAATTTTTTATTCAGACCCGTCCTGACATATGTGCTCTGAAGCACTTATACTGGTTAACTATATTTTACAAAAGTATAAATTTTGCACTTTTCATCAGTTGAAATTAAAAGTATTCTCAGGAATGCCGATAACTCTAATAGATCGCTATTCGACAAAAAAAAGTCTTGTAGAGTATAATAGGATTCTATAAGATTCGAAGAATGATACCGGTAATAGGAGGTGGCAACTATGTTTCCGAAGATGAGAATATTTATATCCGGACTTCGTGGTATAGATAAACTGAATGTTTGTGACAATTGTAAATCGTCGGTTGGTTGCGAAGAGTACTTCCCAGGTGCTTTATATAAAATTGGGTCTTGTTCACTGTGCGGGTACACAGGAAATATTGTAAATGTGGCCATTGCACGAAAAGTGATGGAACTGGAAATCAATCCAATTGAATATGCAACTCACGGACAGTTATTGGTTTATTCAAGCATGTCTCAGTGAATACATTTCGCCCCTTTGGATGTGTCCAAAGGGGCGTTTGATTTTTTGTTATAAATTTACGAGCAGTTCCCAGAGCTGAGATACAGATTCGACCGTATAAGTGGCATTTGCTGATTCTAATTCTTGTTTTGAACCATATCCGTATGTAACACCAACAGATTTCATCTTATGGTGTTGTGCACCAAGAATATCATGTTTACTATCACCAACCATGATTGTATTATCTGAAGTTGTTAGATGAAGGTTATTCATGACATGTTCAATAACTTCTGATTTGGCTGTTCGAGTATTGTCTAGATTGCTGCCACCTACAAAATCAAAGTACTTGGATAACCCAAAATGGTCAAGAATCTGAACTGCAAAAGGTTCTGGCTTAGATGTGGCAATGGCTAATGTATACCCCCCTCACCTTTAGGTTTTTCAAACACTTTTCAATACCGTCATAAGGTATATTTTCAAATAGTCCCTTACTCTTAAAATACTCTCTAAAGTAATTAATTGCTTCGACAGCCTTGTCCTCATCGAATCCGTAAAACTCCATAAATGAATCTTTGAGTGGTGGGCCAATAAAGTGGAGAAGGTCGTCATTTTTTAGTCCGACAATATCGTATTTTTCAAGGGCGTATATTACTGAATTCGTTATGCCAAGCTTGGGATCGGTTATTGTCCCATCTAGATCAAAAAAGAATATGTGTAATCTTCATAATACCTCCAAAATCAATCGTTTTGTATATTATAGCAGTAATATGTCGTACGTCATACATAAGCTTCATAAAACTTGAGTTGGGCATAGAGTTCCTGAAGGCAAATGCTAACAGAAACTTCACAACGCGTACACATTCCGTTAATAATTTGCATCTATAATAAAGCCATAGAAACGAAATACCCCTACAAAATAGATTGATATAGATTGTATGCATCCTCCCCCCCCCTAAATGCATATAAAAAGAACGATACACCCTCAAAGTCCGAAACGGTTTGAGGGTGTCTTTGTGTCTAGAAGTAAGGCGATTCTTTTTAAATATGACAAAAACGTCACAAAGAGATATAATTGGGTTATAAATAGTTCCTTAGACCTACATATCCACTTATCGGAAGAGTGTAAAATTGGAAGCTTTGGGGCATATATATAAATACTTCAAAATAGGGGGATTTGATATTGTTACGTTTTGAGGACTATAAACAACTATTCAATGCATCTCTTGATGCTATTGTTCGTATTGACTCAGATGCAAAAATTATGGAAAGCAATGAAAGCTTTTGCAGCTTATTTAAATACTCAAGGGAAGAACTAATAGGGCGGCCATTAGATGCGTTTATCGTGCAAGATAAATTAAAAGAAGAAGCTGAACTTCTGAATCGTCGTGTGACTGGTGGTAAAATTTTTTCTTCTGAAGTAGATCGTGTTGATAAAAACGGTCTTGTTCATCATGTTATTGTAACGGGCATTCCAATTTTGGATGAATATGATTTTCGCGGTTCTTTTGTGATATATAAAGACGTTTCTGGTGAAATTAGGAGTAATGTTGACTTATTAAAACAAAAAATGACCTTTGAATCGCTGTTTAGAAATTCAAATGATGCCATTGTTCGTATTGACATTAATCAGAGGGTTCTTGATATTAATGAACGTTTTGAAATTCTTTTCGGCTATGATTTAAGTGAAATAAAAGGCCAGCTGGTTGATCGGTTAATCAGTTCATCGAAGAGATTAAATGAATCTGTTTCCTTGACCAAGGAGCTGTTGACAGGTGAGAAAATAAAGGTTGAAGGTGTCAGATATGGTAAAAATGGAAAACCGAGAATATTTATAGTTCAAGGGGTTCCAATCATTGCTGACAACGAGGTTATAGGTGGCTATGGAATTTACACCGACATTACTGAAAGTAAAAAGGCTGAAAAGAAAATTGAAGCACAAAAGGTAATATTTGAGGCACTTTTTAAAAATTCATCGGATGCAATCGTAAGGTTTGACTCGAGACATTGTATTATAGATATTAACGAAAATTTTACTCAGTTATTTAAGTATTCTATAGATGAAATCCGTGGCAAACGTATTGATGAGGTTGTAAATAAAACCGATATGAAAGACCCCGTACGTTTGACACACTTATTACTACAAGGAGAAACCTTCATGCTAGAAGGTGAAAGATATGATAAGTACGATGAAAAAGTAGAAGTATCTATAAAAGGCGTTCCGATTATTGCTGGTGGTAAAGTCATTGGTGGATATGGTATATACTCAGATATTTCTGCACGTAAGTCTGCTGAGAATGAAATACTGTACATGAGTTATCATGATCAGTTGACAGGTGTATATAATCGACGATTTTTTGAAGAAGAATTCAATCGCTATAATGCCAAAAGATACATGCCAATATCACTTATAATGGCGGATGTTAATGGATTAAAGCTTATAAATGATGCATTTGGGCACGAAGCTGGTGATGAACTTTTAAAAAGAATGGCCCGTGTTTTAGGTGAAAACTGCAGGGATGGAGAAGTCATTGCTAGGCTTGGTGGAGACGAATTTGTTATTCTGTTGCCAAGCACTGATGAATATGAAGCGGAAGCAATTGTGAAAAGAATAAAATCTTCTTGTCATAATGAAGCTTTTAAGAATATTGAGTTTTCTATGTCTTTTGGGTGGGACTCCAAGACGACGGTTGATGAGTCAATTAAAGACTTGTTTAAACGTGTAGAGGACCAGATGTATAGAAATAAACTAGTAGAAAGTCCAAGTATACGAGGAAAAATGTTCGACACGGTCATTAAAACCCTCCATGCGAAAAATGAACGTGAGGAAAGACATTCATCAAGGGTAAGCGAATACAGCGAGCTAATTGCAAAGTCACTTTGCATGAACTCAATTAAAGTTAAAGAACTTAAGACAGCTGGTTGGCTTCATGACATCGGCAAAATAGCAATCAGTGACAGTATTTTGGATAAAACTGGAAAACTTGATGATGAGGAATGGAAAGAGGTTAAAAAACATCCAGAAATAGGGTATAGGATTCTAAATTCAGTCAATGAGTTCACGGAGTTGTCCGAACATATTCTTTCTCATCATGAAAGGTATGATGGCAAAGGATACCCGAAAGGGTTAAAGGGTGATGAAATACCTTTACAATCACGTATTATTGCAATAGCAGATGCATATGATGCCATGACAAGTGACAGAACATATAGAAATGCCTTGTCAGAAAATGAGGCAATACAGCAGCTTAAGATCAATTCAGGCACTCAGTTTGATCCACTATTAGTGGATGTGTTTGTCGGAATTCTTGAAGAGAAATCAGAAAATGCCGAAATGATCTTAGAAACTGAATCCTGTGAAGTGATGTAATTTAAACGATGTTAGACAAGAAAAAGAGACTGTAAAGGTCTCTTTTTTACTTTTTTGTTTGACAGAGCACTTTGATAGTACTATAATGATACCAAGAATAGAAAGTATCATTTCGATACTATCAAAACGTGGTATATGAATCCAATTTACAAAGAAATAAGATTTTGAAATGAGGAGGCGTGAATATGATTAAGTCAAACCTTAAATCAGAACAGCAAAAATCAGTAAAACTGGCTGGAGTTATGTATTTACTTACAATATTAACTGCAATACTAAGTATGATCATGATTGATTCTAAACTGAACGTTTCTGGAGACATGAGTTTTCGAATGACACATATTATTGAAAATATCGAGTATTTAAGAATGAGTGTTGCCTATGAGTTATTTTTTATTTATTGGAGTGGTTGTTCTTTCAGTTGCTCTATATGGAGCAGTAAAGTCAGTGAATAAAAACTTGGCTATTCTAGCATTAAGCTTTAGAGTGGCTGAATCGATTATTGGTGGTATTACAGCTCTGTTTGGATTTGCAGCAGTTTTGTTAATTCAGGGTAGTTACGCAGCTGTTATAGACCCCAATGAGTTTAATGCATTATTAAGCTTAATCCTTGAAATTAGAGAAGCTTCATACTTGATACTTTACGGATTTATGAGTGTGGGATCCTTGATTATTTTCTACTTGATGTACAAAGCGAAGTACCTTCCAACAATCCTTTCGCTATATGGTGTATTAACTTACATTTTGATGATTAGTTGGACGTTTATAAACATTTTGGTTCCAGAGTACCCAGCAGTACTTGAAGTGATTTTTATAGCTCCAGGTGCAATCTTCGAAATCACTATAGGCTTTTGGTTACTTTTTAAGGGTATTGACGAGTCTGAAGAGTCGTCCAAGTTAATAGGAGAAGAGGTGCGAATATGAAATCTGTAATTTACAAAAAGTATGGTTCACCAGAAAATTTGAAATTGGTAGAGCGCGAAAAACCAGTTCTTAATGAGAATCAGGTTATGATAAAAGTTAAGGCTGTTGCAATAAACTCGGCTGACCATAGATATCTAACAGCAGACCCCTTCATGCTTAGATTTTCAGCGGGATTGTTTCGACCGAAACTGAAAACACTTGGATCTGATATCTCTGGAAAGGTTATAGAAGTCGGTGCTGCAGTAAAAAAATTCAAGGTGGGAGATCGAGTTTTAGGGTCTCTTGCTGATAATGGGTTTGGAGGACTCTCTGAATACATCTGTGTTAATGAAGACTTGATTACAACATTTGATGATCATATTTCATTTGAAGTCGCAGCGGCAACACCAATGCCTTCCATTACAGCCCTTCAGGCTTTACGTGATAAAGCCCAAATTAAATCAGGACATAAGGTTGCTATCAACGGCGCTTCTGGTGGTGTAGGGTCAGCAGCTGTTCAGCTAGCAAAACATTTTGGAGCACATGTTACAGCCGTTTGCAGTTCAAGAAATATCGGAAATGCTGTTGAAATGGGTGCAGATAGTACAATCGATTATGGTGTTCAGGATTTTACGACAGTAGCAAGTGCTTATGACATTGTTTTAGGTGTAAATGGGTATCATCCAATTGAAGATTATATGAGAACTTTATCGGAAGGCGGAACGTATGTCATGATCGGCGGTACAGGTAAACAGTTGATTGAGGCATTAATGAAGGGTCCGAAACTGAGCAAAAAAGGAACGAAGACATTGACGAGTTTGTCTTCTAAAAATAATAAATCTGACCTTGAAATAGTCACGAAGCTTTTAAATCAAGGTATTCTAACACCAGCTGTAAACAAGGTGTTTCCAGTTGAAAAAACTGTAGACGCATTTAAATATTACACTGATGGCAAAGCAACTGGGAAGGTTGTTATAGTTTTCTAAGTAAATGCCTTAGATTTACAATGCTCTTAGCACATAATATAATAGGTAAAGATAGTATTATGATGATTATAAGAGGTGCGTAATGGACAATGATTTTATAGATACTAATGGGGTAACAGAGAAGCAGTTTTTTAAATGACTATGACATAACTGCATTTGACAGACCATCGATGACCGTGGACATGCTCCTGTTTACAGTGGCTAACGAAGAAGCGGAAAGCTATAGAAAACTACCTAAAAAAACACTTCGTGTTCTTCTTATACAGAGAAAGGAACATCCATTCATAAACAAGTGGGCGCTTCCAGGTGGTTTCGTGAAGATGGATGAATCTCTTGAAAAAGCTGCTTATAGAGAACTTAAAGAAGAAACTGGGGTCGACAATGCTTACCTTGAGCAGCTGTATACAAGTGGGGCTGTGAATCGAGACCCAAGAGGCCGTATAATCAGTACATCATATATGTCGCTTGTTGACTTTAATGAGGTGTATGCAAAAGCTGGGTCTGATGCTGTAGATGCTAAATGGTTTGAAGTAGACTATACGTTGAAACGTGAAGAACGCGATATGACCGAGAAGGGCTTTGTCGAAAACAGATACATTGAAGTTGTTTTAACAAATCAAGACATTGAACTTTCGACGACGATAAAGGTAACGCGTATTGTAGAAGGGCGACATGTAAGCTATAGTCGTTCTATAACTGAGAACAAAGGTCTTTCGTTTGATCATGGTATTATAATTCAATATGGTATTGAAAGACTTCGCAATAAACTGGAGTATACTGATGTGGTGTTTCATCTTATGCCAGAACTTTTCACTTTAACAGAGCTTCAGAAGACATTTGAAGTTATTTTGGGTAAACCATTATTGAAAGCGAATTTTAGAAGAAAAACTTCGAAATTTGTGACGGAAACAGATCAGTCAACGTCTGACGCAGGCCACAGACCATCAAAACTTTTTAAGTTTAATCCGAGATGGTATGATTAAAAGAAATAAGAGTCAGAAAACAATTGCATAAGTTATACATTTACAAAAAACCCCTTTGAGAATCGGTTGAAAATCTTACGATCTTGATAGGGTTTTCTTGTTGTTTGGCATGATATAATGTAATTTAGATAATTATGAACGGATTACAATAATGGTGTGGAACAAATGGAGGAAAACATGTATACGGTTGGCAGAGAGATAGAAAACGCCATACAATCCATGCTCAGTGTTTCTGAAGAATTTGCTAATATTCAGGCTAAGCTCGATGAAGCGAACAACGATCTTGGCATATTAGAAACACTGTTTGATGTCTCCAAGTATATTGGGTCAGACATTGAACCTCAAGTTGTACTGAATGTCCTCGAAGACAGTATTAAAGGTGTATTTGGAGCAAGCTTTGGCCAGGTAGTCTTTGATGAAAAAACGAAGGCGTTTGAGCAACTCGACGGAACTGTATGAGCACTTTGATTTTGAAACACTCAAAAATGAAGTAGAAGACATTCTTGTTATTGATGATTTATCGAATTCAGATATTACAGAGCTCAACGAAGGGTCTGCGGTAATGATTAAGCTAGGTGTCGGTAAGGATCTCTACGGCTTTTTAGTTTGCTACTGGCAAAGGGCTTACGAAATCAATAAAAGTAAGATTGTATTCCTTCAAATTATAAGTACGCAAGTTAGTGTTTATTTGAAGAGTGCAACCCTTGTTGAAGAGTTTAAGGAATTGGCTGTACTAGATCCATTGACGGGGGTGTACAATAGAGCCTATTTTGCAAGTATTGAGGACACAGGCACACCTGAACTCGGTGAGAGTATCATTATGTTTGACATAGATCATTTTAAACAGGTGAATGACAAGAAGGGGCATCAGTTTGGAGACTCGGTTCTTATAACATTTGGTGAAATCCTTATGCATGTTTCAAAAAAATATGACGGTGTGGCATTTAAATATGGCGGAGAAGAGTTTATCATTCGTTCATATGGTGGGGAAAGTGTTGCATCAAAGATCGCAAAGGAAGCATGTAAGGCTTTTAAAGACCAGACTGGGTATACGGTTAGTGCTGGAATTAGTACAACTGGTTTCTCATGTAAGCTGGCAACATATACAGATCTCGTAAAGCAGGCGGACGACGCGCTTTATGTATCTAAGCAGTGTGGCAGAGATAGAATTACGTTTTCAACAAGTGACATTCAAATATTGAAACAGTCTTCCACATCACTTTCAAAACTGTTGTCAAAGTCATTTAGACAGTATACACCAATGGCACTTGTGAGAATGAATATAAGAAATCATGCAGTTCTAAATGAAGACGAGTTTGCAGAGTTAAAGGCAACCATCGCAGGGATTGGTCGTGTATACGATGAAGTGTTTTTAACAGCGTCTCTAGATGTGCTCTATATTGTTCATGGGAAAATTGATGTAAAAGAGTTTATTAATAGAGCTAATGCAACTTTAAGAGAAAATCATCCGAATTTAGAATATGAAGTACATTCACTTGACCGAGTGTTTAATGAAGTGATCGTCCATAGTAGCCGCGTATCGGAATTGTCGCAAATTCTAGGTGCTGAGCTTGGATTTACACCAGAAGTTATCAATCAGATTCGTATGGCATGTGAATGGCATGATGTGGGTAAAATATGTACTGATCCTTTGATTTATAATAAACAGCAAACACTCACAAATGATGAATATGAAGTTATAAAAATGCATTCCTGGTTGAGTTATTGTATTGCCAATGACCACCCGACCATGTCGGAGTTTGCAAGCTGGGTGCTCTATCATCATGAGGACTTCAACGGACGAGGATATTTTGGGCTTAAGGGAAATGATATTCCATACCCTGCCCAAGTGATCAGTCTTGTAGACAAGTTTGATGCCCTTACTGAAAATAGGTGCTATCGACCTGCTTATGGTTGGAAGGAAGCTATGAGTATCTTGCAAGATGAATCCAGCAAGTTTGATGAAGAGTTGTTTTCAACATTCGAAAATTTGATTAATAGAATGATGGTTGATAAGACCGTTGACTTAGTACAATAAATAGAGTCACATCTATCTGGGGGGATAATATGATTTTAAATGTTGTAAGATTGGGACAATGTGATTATGGCACAGCACTGGGTATTCAGTTAGACCTAGTAAAAAAGCGTCAAAATGGAGAAATTGGAGATACACTCATTCTTGTTGAACACCCACCAGTGCTTACACTTGGTAAAAGATCATCAGAAGGGCTTATTCTTGCTCCAGAAGATGTGTTAAAGGCTCATGGTATAGATGTATTCCAAACGGAAAGAGGCGGACTTGTCACATATCACGGATACGGACAAATAGTTGGTTACCCAATCTTTGATATCAAAAAAAGCGGGATAGGTATTAGAAACTTTGTTGGTGGTCTAGAGCAAATATTCATAGATCTGCTGAAGAAGGAATACAAGATTGATGCGGGTAAAGATGACGAACATACAGGTGTATGGGTCGGTGGCTCTAAGATCACTGCTATTGGATTGGCAGTAAGAAGAGGTGTGACAATGCATGGTTTTGCATTTAATGTGAAACCAAACATGGACCACTTTAATCTGATTGTCCCATGTGGGATTCAAAACCGAGGTGTGGCATCACTTAAAACACTTCTAGGTCATGATATAGACTTTGAAGTGGTAAACTCTCAAGTGCTTGAGTACTTCATTAAGCAGTTTGGCTTTACATCTTATGAAGAAATGCCTTATAAAATAATCCAAGATTGAATCACTGTGAAACAAGGTATTAATGAAATATCTTGGGAGGTGATGAAATGAAGGAAACGGACAAACTTCTTATAACGGCATACGCTTCTTTTGTAGTTAATACAGAGACGCTGGACGTACTTGAATACAATGACTATGGTAGTAGACTGCTGGGCCGAATAAAGGAAATGGGTCGTGCTTTAAAAATTTCTGATGTTGTCATATGGGATGAAAATCTTCCAAGAGAAATCGTTAGAAGGAAAGATAAGAGAATTGTTACTAAAACAAAACTGAGTATAGACGGTAGTGAAATTGTCATGATAACTCAGCATATGTTATATAATGATCAGTCTTTTTACAATGTGACCTTGATTGACAATCTTGAAGATTTACAAAATTTAGAGACCAATACGTTTGAAATGGAGATTTCAGGAAATAGCTTGTTTTCGAATATCTTTAAGTATAGTCCTATTGGCCTCGTATTGGTAGATAATGAAAGGCGCTTATATAAAGCGAATAAATACATGTTTGATTGTTTTGAACTCAAATACAAGGAAAACATTGGGGATCGATTTGGCAATGTATTTATGTGTTCAGCGGTTGCAGGAAGTAAAGTACAATGTGGCAAAGCAGACGGATGTAAATCCTGTAAGTTTCGGGGTGGCATTCATAGTGTCCTGAATGATAATAAGACACTTGAAGGTGTTGAAATTGCACATGAATTTGAAATAGGAGGGCGTATAGTTCGGAAGTGGTTTACGGTGAGTGCATCACCAGTGTCTTATGGGACCGAGACCTATGCACTTTTATCGTTTGTAGATATCACTCAGAGAGTTCGTATGGAAGAACGCCTTAGAGAACTTGGGATCACCGATGGGCTTACTAAGCTATATAACAGAAGGCATATTATGCAACTTCTATCGGATGCCTTAGAAAATAACCAGGGCTTTAAGACAATGTCCCTTGCATTAATCGATATTGATGATTTCAAGATAGTAAATGACACATATGGTCATCTCGTTGGGGATGATGTCTTGATTTTACTTGCAAATATTCTGAAAACTCAAGTTCGGTTTAGTGACTATGTTGGAAGATATGGTGGAGAAGAGTTCCTTGTGGTCTTTACAGACACAAATCTAAGAGATGCAGATAATGTCCTGCTTCGAATACAGCAAGAGTTGAGGGCAAGGTCAATAGAGTTGGTCAGCAAGTCTATAACATTTAGTTCTGGACTCGTAGAAGTAGATTTAAGCTTAGGGGTTAACTCAAGTAATGCAAATGAATTGTTGCAGTTAACAGACCGCGCGCTTTACGATGCAAAAGCGGCTGGGAAAGATTGTATTAAAGTTGCATCCTATTCAGCAGATGCTGTTGTGCATTAATGATTAAAAAAAATCGAAGATGAGCTCTAGGGAGAGGCGAGTTCATCTTCGTTTATTACTAATGAACAAGTGAGTTAGCCAATGTAACTAAATGTTCACTAACGGCCTAGCTTGCTTTTTTTTGTGCGCTCTTCGGCTTCGGTTTGAGCAATGAACTCATTAAGTGATTTCACAACCAAACCCGTTAAACCAACCAGAGCGATCAAGTTCGGAACGACCATGAGTGCGTTGAATGAGTCAGCGAGACTCCATACAAGCTCTACATCGAGTAGCGGTCCGATAGCAATACCTATTAAAACAACAGCACGATAACCCATAATGCCCTTTGTGCCGAACAGGTATTTAATGTTTTGTTCCCCGAAGAAATACCACCCTATAATTGTTGAGAAGGCAAAGAAGAATAAACATACAGCAATGAATGTTGTACCAAAATTGCCCATGAAATTGAATCCAAGACGGAAGCCCTCTTGAGTGAGTTCCGCGCCAGTTAGTCCAGTTTCAAATGCCCCTGTTGTCAAAATAACAAGAGCTGTGATTGTACAAACTACACCAGTATCAACAATAACTCCGAGTAGTGAAACCATACCTTGTTGGACTGGATGTTTAACTTTTGCCACAGCATGTGCATGAGGTGTTGACCCCATGCCCGCTTCGTTGGAGAATAGACCACGAGCAATACCATAACGTACAGTTTCTTTTACCGTTGCACCAATAAAACCACCTGTTGCAGCTTGTGGATCGAAGGCACCATGTACTATCATTTTTAGTGCAGGCAAAAGTTGATCAAAATTTAGGCTGATGATAATAACACCGCCTAGTATGTAGAACGCAGCCATAAATGGCACGACTTTTTTCTGTAAATGCGCCAATGCGCGATACGCCACCAACAAGAACAATACCTGATAAAGCAGCGATAATAACTCCAAGGACTAAGCTTGGAACAGGAACAACATTGCGCACTGCTGCTGCAATAGAGTTCGACTGTACCATATTTCCCATTATTCCTAGAGCAAGAACGATAGAGATTGCAAAGAAGCCGGCTAAAAATTTATTATTTAGACCATTTCGTATGTAATACGCCGGACCACCTGTTAATTCACCATCGCGTTCTTCGTTAAAGATTTGTGCCAGTACTGCTTCAGCAAATATTGTTCCCATGCCGAAGAATCCACTGATCCACATCCAGAAAATTGAACCTGGTCCACCGACTGCAATTGCAGTGGCTACACCAGCTAAGTTACCAGTGCCAACCTGTGCAGCAATGGCAGTAGATAGAGATTGGAATGGCGACATGCCTTCCACATCATTATCAGAATCACTGCTTTTGAAGATCTGTCTAAATGCCAGACCAAGCTTTGTGACTTGTAAGAATCTAAGTTTAAACGTGAAGAGAACACCTGTACCTAGAAGGAATGTCAGCATTAATGGACCCCATAAAATGCTGTTTATTTTATCTAGATAGGCCAGGATTATTTCTGTATTCATATTGAGTGACCTCCTTATTGATAAACAATAGCCCGTCACTTACGTTCGCGATTCGTAAGCACAACACGATCAATGTTTTAAGGATCATTCAGAAATTTGGGCACAAAAATAGACAGTCATAAAACCAGCATGCACAGAATTCTCTTCCGATTGCTAATTTTACCCTGTCCTTTTATCTGAAAGTTTCCCCGATATAATCGAGTTGCTTCGTCGATGCTCTTAAGAGTCTCTCCAGGGGTGTGTCATGACACTGTATTAGACCTGAGAGCTTCAGCAAAAATCTAGCAATTTAAGCCTTTCTCCTACGGTAATTCAAGGAATGTCCATGAATTTCTCCAACGTCAATCAGTCACACCATATTCAATTTCGACACTTACAATTCTAGAGTATAAAACCTGGGTAGGCAAGCGTTTTCAATAGAATGCTTTGTTTTCGTAAAACATGGACAGACAAAAGTAAAGTTGTGAAGTTGTTGTCAAACTATAGGAAAAGATATGAATAAAATGTCAAAAGTATTTGAATGGGATGGCGTGTCCATCTGAGATAACCGTTGAAATAACTGAGTTAAGATAATTGTTAATTGCTTATCAAATGCTGGGTGTAGAATGAAGTAGAATTTAGAAAATTCATAATAAGACTGTATACTATAGAAAAACTAAATGTTGTTAATAATATACAAGGAAATGTACAAATGTCCTGGAAGTTCGTAGTATTCTCTTGGAAGATGTATGCAAGTATAGTGCAATTTATTCAATATAACTGACCTTTTGATTTTATATCTAGTGTGTGATAATGTATAACCCGATGAAATGAATGGAGGTTTAAAAATGCAAGAAATGCCTAATTGTCCTAAATGTAATTCAGAATATACCTACCAAGATGGAAACATGATGGTGTGTCCAGAATGTGCACATGAATGGTCTCCAGAAGCCACAGCGGCAGCTGAAGAAGAAAATATTATTAGAGATTCTAATGGAAATATTCTTGAAGACGGTGATACAGTCACTGTTATAAAAGATTTGAAGGTTAAGGGAAGCTCATCAGTTGTTAAGATCGGAACGAAAGTTAAAAACATTCGTCTGGTACATGATAGCGATCATGATATTGACTGTAAAATCGATGGTTTTGGTGCCATGAGTCTTAAGTCGATTTACGTTAAAAAAGCATAATGACTTTGCCCCACATCTTAAGTTTCGGGTTTTCTATACTAAAAGTAGCTCTCCATAATAAATGGAGAGCTGCTTTTTAGTATTATCAATTATCGAAGTCATACTCGATCATCTTTCGACAATTTGAATATCACATTTCAGCTGTTCTAGTGCTATATGCGTAAGTCCATTTAAGTAGCTTCTATGAATATTGGTTTCAAATACAAGCTCAGGTAAGTGGGCTTCAGGAATCCAGTCGGACAGTGTTTTTTCTATAAGATCTGTGAATGGTGGCGTGAAATAGTAACCACATAAGACAATTTTTTGAGGGTTTATGATCCCATTGACTGATGACGTTACTTTACAAACATATTCAGCGAAAGCCTTCGGATTACTTTGGACCTTACGCTGTTGATCGTAGTCTAGGGACAAGGGTAGAAATGATATTTCACCAGCGAAGTTTGAGTGTCCTTTTACAATGCGTCCATTCACGATTATGCCAGCACCAGATATACCGTCTCTTGGATAGTATAAGTATGCTAAACTTTCGGGTTTGTTTTTTACATAACTGTTGTAAAAACCAACGGCTGTGGCATTCATATCGTTCTCAGCAATGACAAGTAAATTGTACTTGTCCATTATCTTTTCTTCTAAGGGGAGGTGGGCTAAAGACGCAAAATGAGAGTAGCCAATAACACCTTGATGCACAACGCCGGGAATGCCAAGTGCGAGGACTTTTAAGTTAGGGAATTCAGCAATAAGTCCGTCTATAGTGGCCTCAATAATCTCTAGGGAGAGGTTTTTCTCTTCAATAGACTTTTCAAATATTGCCTCCCCAAGCAGATTGGACACCACACAAACCATGTAGTCCATATCACCTTCTTTTCGAAAGTATACTGATGCAACAGATGCAAAGTTTTCATTATACACGAACCGTCTAGCGGGTCGTCCTCCTGTAGAGGCCTCAAGTTCTACTTCAATAGCTTCGCCTGTTACAAGCAGCTCGGTCAATATATTGCCGCAAGTGGCAACGCTAAGTCCTGTTTCTTTTGCGATGCTTATTTTTGTGCTATAGTCAGACGTTTTTAATACATCTTTGACCATGTCTATGTTTATTTGCTTCAATTTCATAAAATGCGACGACTTGCTCATTTAAATCACCACTTTCGTTAAGGGTTGTCGTAAGTCCATAATAGAACATGCTTTTTTATTCGTCAAGGCATATTCATATACAAAAAGCAAATCCCCCTCAATAGGAGGGGGATTGATATCATAAATATGCTTTAACTTATTCTACTTTCTATTTATAAATACTCATTATACTCAGTTTCTGTATCGGGGCTCCAGCCACGGTTTCCAGGTTTTCCAAGTGGACAATGGCTCATACATATACCACAGACTTTGCCACCCCCACTTACGCCAAACTGCGTTTTTATGTGAGTATGACATTTCTGGGCATTATATATGGTAGCTCTGTTTTTTATTGAAGAGGCTGTTGATGTTGAAACCTCAGACAAGTCAATTATGAAGTTGTTTCCTGTAATCGCTCCAGCGGGGCATGCTTTTTTACAAATCTGACAGTTGCCACAAAGATTTTCTGTCATTGGTTCATCATGTTCTAATGGGAGATTACTTAAGAGAGTTCCAAAGCGTATTCTAGGCCCATACTCTTTTGTGATCATAAGTGCGCTTTTGCCAATGTGACCTAGACCAGACAAACGTGCAGCTGTTTTATGAGAGAAGAAAGAAGTTAGTTTATCCTTTTCATGGGGGTTTGTTTGTGACGCACCAACAGGCATAGCTTTATACCCTAAGTTTTCTAGATAGACACCCCCCAGCCAACACAATCTGATCGATTTTGGTATTGGTGGCTTCATAATGCTGTAAATACATATAAGTAGGCGCATCTATAATTGTATTTACGACACTGTCAAAAAGCTTAACACCTATTGATATAGCGGTGTTGTACCCTTCGTATAATGGATTGTTCAAATTTGATATATCGGCGAATCCAACCAAATCTGCACCACTATTCATTAGTTGATACCTGATACTTTCTTTAAGCATTTGAACCTCCCAAAGTTAAGTTTGTGCCAACCTTTTCTGATATTCTATAAAAAAATATCTTGAAAGTATATACCAATATGGAAATCCTTATTATAATCATATATGAGATAACTGATTATTGCGATAACTAGGAGGCCGACATGAAAAGAAGTGAAGCTCTAGATTTATTGAAGGAACATGTAAAAACGGACCGTGTTTTACGACACTCTCTGGCTGTTGAAGCTGCGATGATTGCATATGCAAAGAAATTTGGCGCAGATGAGGAGAAGTGGGGCAACCTAGGACTCCTTCATGACATAGATTTCGAAAAGTACCCTGAGGTTCATCCAGCAAAAGCGCCCGAACTGTTAAATGGTGCAGATGTGGACAATGAGTTTATTGACTCAATATTGTCTCATGGTCTTAACGCGCCTATACCAAGAGATTTAATGGAAAGAAAAGCACTACATGCAGTCGATGAAATGGCGAGTTTTATTATTGCTGTGGCACTTATGCGTCCAACAAAACTGGAAGGCCTTAAAGGGAAGTCTGTTAAAAAGAAAATGAAAGACAAAGCATTTGCACGAGCGGTTGACCGTGAGGAGCTTATATCATCAATGGAAGAACTCGGCATGGAGTTTAATGACCATATAGATGTGATAGTAAATGGTTTGATGGAACATGAGTCACGTATTCAGGAAGAAGGGTACTCTTTACTTGGATAACTAAAAGCAAAAGAGCGACTGATTTTACTCAGTCGCTTTTTGATTGCCTTAATAGAGTAGGCAAATTTAACGTTTACTGTTGATACTCTTTTAGACTTCTATAGTTTCACCATCATCAGGAATAATAAAGGCACTTTGATCTTCAATGTTTTCTGAAACAAAAGTTCGAAGATCCTCACGACTTGTTTTACAGTGATTAATTGCATCCATATGTGTACATATGATTTTAGCTGTAGGTGATGTATTATGAATACTTTTTAAATGGTCTGGTGAAAGTGTAATAGGACCCGCGTCTAAGAAATCATCAGAAAACTGAGCACAGCCTGCGAATGCGATTATAACCTCAGGTTGATGGTTCAACAGATTTTCTTTTACGCCATCATAGTAGATTGTGTCACCAGTAATATAAAGTGTAGACTCACCACGAGCCTTTAAAATGTATCCTGAAGAGGTTCCCATGGCTGTTGCTGTTTTTCCTGTACCATGTTGACCAATCACTTTTGTGATTTGAATATCATCAATAGTAAGTTTATTTTTGATGGGAAGAAGATTTTCAAACCCCATGTCGATAAACCCTTTTTCGTCTTCTTTTTGACATATAAGTGCAATGTCTTTAGGTAGAAGTTTAACGGCAAACTCATCGAAATGGTCTGGATGTAAGTGGGTTACAAGTAAGTACTGAGGTGGCGTAAACTCACTTGTTGAAATCGGCATTTCGATCATTGGATTTTTCTTGTCATTCCAAGTGTTTGGTATAGCTGGTCCAACTTCTTTTGGCGCAAACATTGGGTCAATAAGTATTTCTTTGCCTGCGTAAGTAAGGACACCCGAAGCGTGACGCAATTGTAAATATTTCATTTTATGCCTCCTAAATTGTATAAAAGTTTGTGTTTTATGTAGGTAAAAGTAGATGAATCAAACTTAATTCTTTGTTACCATTAATGTATGAATTATTAAAGTATGAACCATTAAATATTGAACGTATAAATGAATGCAAACCAAGAGTTACAAGTTTCTTATGTATATAGTTTAATAAAGGATAAGCAGGAATGACATAATCTGCTGAAAGGAATAATGACGATTATGTTTCATGATGAAAGGGATTGGGGGATGACCAATATGGATCAAATAGATAAACAGATCATAGAAATGCTGAAAAATGATTCTAAACAGAATTTCAAATCAATTGGTGAACAGATACATATGACTGGTCAAGCTGTTGGAAATAGGGTAAGAAAGCTGGAAGACGATGGCATTATTGAAGGGTATACAATTAAGTTGAATCCACAGAAACAAGGGGTAATCTCTGCAAATATCACTTTGTTTATGAAAGGTAATGATCATTATAGATTAAAGCAGTTTGTGTACGAAAGAGCTGAAATTTTGGAAGTCCAGCGTGTGAGTGGGGAAGGGTGTTACATTCTTCGAGTTGAAACGGAAAGTCATGATAAGATCAACGCCTTGTGTGACGACCTATTAAGTTTTGCCAACTATAAACTGAGTATAGTAACTGATAGAATAAAGTAAACTTTAGAATGCTGAGCGAAAAAAAACGGGACTACGAGTCCCGTTTTTCGTACGTTAACTGATGGTTTGACTATTACTTTTAAATGGCTTTTTCACGTCTTGCCAAGAGAGCGTCGTACACACTGGAAAGTGTATAAACTTGGCTAACATAGTCCATAAATTTTTCACTCCAGCTGCTTCCAGAAAGATAGTCAGTATTAATTTCTACAACAACTGAGCCCTTGTAGTTCTTTTTTTTCCAGATAGTTTATAGCCCTAATGTAGTCAGTGTTCTTAAATCGAAATGGGAAATGGTCACCTTCATGTATATCATGAATATGGACGTTATCTAGTTTTTCGAACAGCTTGTCATCAAGACTGTATGTACAGTTACCTTCGTAGACTTCATGTCCAATGTCCCAGCAGAAGTTTACATCAGAGCCCATAACAATAGGTTGAATGCCCTCGGTGTCCAGTCTGCTTCTATTTAAGTTTAGATTTTCTAGTGTAAAGGTTAGATTGTAGCCTTGTAATTCACAAATACTCATGAGCCTAGTTATGAGTTTTAATGTGTGGTATCTTGCTTTTTCTTTTTTGGTGAGACTCAACAGGGTGGATTGTAACGGAGAGAGTTTGGTCAAGTTCCGTTGCCAGTTGGTTGTAAATAGACAAGTACTTATCGAGTGTAGATGTTTCATTATATAGTTTGCTAAAGCCATGTGGTGAATGTATTTGAATGACTTTTTTTTTGGATTTTAGAAGTCTTCCATATTCAAAAAGGCGGGTCACTTCAATAGGATTGTCCAGATCTGCATTGACCTCAACCCCCTTGATTCGTCCCTGGAAATCCAGATGATCTAGTTGACCTAATACGATGCTGGTTCGGCCATGTTTTTAATTCTATATAAGCTGATAAGGAAATTCATTGATTTCACCCTTTCTTATTTTGAAGTAAGTCCACTCGGACAACTTGATTATAAAAGGGGAATGTTAAGTTTCAAGACCTCTTTACAGAAACTGAACACTGTTAACGAAGATTTAAACTGCAGGAGGTATATTCAATCTGTTGGCAATATAATGACGGTGTTTCTTATGTATGAAACTTGATGCAATAGTTAGAATCAGTTAAGATGTGCATATCGAAAAGGGTGGTGAAAATAATGAATTACATTAAGCAAATAGGAGTTATATTTCTATTTACATATGGGTCAGAAGCTCTTGTAAGTGTTTTCAATATAGCTTTTCCTGGGAGTATATTAGGTATGCTTTTGCTCTTCATAGCACTAAAACTGGGTCTGTTCAAAGTAGAAGTGGTTAAGGATGCAGGGAATTTTCTTTTATCAATACTTCCGATTATGTTTGTACCTCTTGGTGTTGGTATTATGGAATACTTCGATGTATTGAGAGATAAAGGACTTGAAATCGCTGTAATTATTACCATTACAACAGTTGTTGTTATGGTAGTAACAGGTCGAATTGTTCAAGGTATTAAAAAAGGGCGGGTGAGTACCATGCTTTATAACAGTCCCTTGTTTGGAGTTGCCATTACAACTGGGATTTATATAGTTGCAGACACATTTAGAAAAAAGAACAGGGATCCCATTAGCCAATCCACTTTTAGTTTCAATTATTGTATTAATAGGGCTGCTTTCAGTCTTCAAGATCCCACTGGGGTCGTATCAAGTGGGCGGAGCGTGGATCAGCTTTCTTATAAAACCTGCAACTGTAGCGCTGGCTATACCTCTTTACTACCACTATGATGTCTTAGTAAAAAACATAAAAGCTGTTATGATTGGAATTTTATCTGGGGTAGTTTTATCTCTTATTTCAGTGGCACTTTTAACCGATGTGTTTGGTTTATCATATGAATTGAAGGCGTCTTTAATGAGTAAGTCTATTACAACACCTATAGGTATTGAAGTGACAAAACAACTGGGTGGAATTGTCCCCATTGCCATTGCCGCTATAATACTTACTGGTATTTTAGGGGCTTTAATGGGACCAGCGGTTCTAAAACTAGCTGGTATTAAAGATAAAACAGCGTGTGGAATTGCTCTTGGAACTTCTGCCCATGTTATCGGTACGTCAAAAGCCATTGAAATGAATGAAGAAGTAGGTGCAATGAGTGCTGTTGCCATACCAATAGCAGGTATATTCACAGTGTTATTGGCACCAGTAGTTATGATGATACTCTACTAAAGTGGTCATAGTGTAAAACTTAATACCGTATAGAAACAAGAAAACGGCGCAAATGATAAACTTCTCAGTTTATCATTTGCGCCGTTTCTTATTGTTGTGTGTAAGTGGGCTAAAGGATTGGGGGCCTTTAGCCTTATGGGGCTCAGCAGATGCGTCGTCCACTGAGTCGGTTTTATATTTTTCAAGTGTAGTTGGTAGATACGTCAAGGGGGAGGAGGATCTACCTTTCTACTATCTGATAAAAGCTTGTTTAATAAAACTATCTAAACGTGTTGTACTCTCTTGCGCCTGCAGTGTGCATATGGACACTGCCTGCCTTAAAATTTTTGCTGATATAGCCTTTCATCAGCTCAATGTACCCTGTTCTAGTTGCTGGGAACAGAAGGCTAAAACCAAATAGGTCTGTTAAAATACCTGGGGTAAGAAGCAGAACGCCACCAATGAGGACACATAGTCCGTGTAACAGTTCGTTACCTGGCATTGCACCTCTATTTAGTTCTGATTGAATATTATATATAACGCGTCGTCCTTGTTCTTTTGCGATATACGCGCCAACAACACCAGTTAGTAGAATGATGCCTAAGGCAGTCATTGTTGATGTTCTAGATGCGATTTCCAGAAGGAGCGACAGTTCCACGAATGGAATGATCGTAAAAATCAAAAGTAGTTTACCGAAACTGAACTTCATATTGTTCACTCATTTCTTTAGGTTTGTTAGAGGAGAAGTTTGTGCGTTTCTCTTAACTTAGATTCATTGTACCGAAGAATTATTAATAATCTATGAATGTAATGTTGCAATTTGATTAACGTTCTGATAGTCACATTAATAGTTCATTAGAATGGGTATCAATTTGCATGATTCTATTACCTGACTTGCATAACTGATAATCGCTATCAATAAGTGGGTTACATTTAACAGGACTGAAAACGAATAAACGGGATCATAAACAGGCAAATTTACCTGTTTATGATCCCGTTTTAGATCCTGTTAATTATTTTCGAGTAAGAATTTTTCACCTTTCGGAGTAATATGACTCCCGCTTCTGCCTTTTTTGATGACAATTAACTGCCTGTCACTAAGTGTTAGTAGAATTTTTCTCAGGGAGCTTTCCTGTAGATCAATGTCGTTTTTATGCAGGAGTTCAAGAATATGCTTGCGTCCTGCTGTTTTTTTAATTTCATTTAAAAAGGAGATAGATGCAAGTACCTGAAGTGTCAGATCAAAATCAGAGATCGCTTCAATAGCAGCTTTATCATCAAATTTGATATCTGTTCTGCTTTCAATCATACATATACCCGTTTGTTCAACGATGTACTGCGGTAGTGAAAGGGTGTCCATAATGTCAGAGGTTTCAACGGTTGAGACATAGTTAGCAACATTGTGAAGCTCTCTAATATTCCCTGGCCATTTATACCCCATAATTCTACAGCGGCATTCATCGGTCATATTAAAACGGTGCTTGGTGAACGCGTCAAGAAGCAGTGGAATGTCATCGATTCGCTTCCTAAGTGGTGGCAGTTCAATTGGAAACACATTCAATCTATAGAACAAGTCTTTTCTAAACTGTCCAAGTTCAATTAAGTCAATGGGATTCTTGTGAGTGGCAGCAATGACTCTAACATCAATATCTATAATCTGGTCAGAACCAATCGGTGTAATTTGCCGCTCTTGTAAAACTCTAAGAAGTTTAGACTGTAAATGCATAGGCATATCGCCAATTTCATCAAGAAAAATTGTCCCGTTGTTAGCCAGTTCGAAAAGCCCCTTCTTACCTTGTTTTAAGGCGCCAGTGAATGACCCTCTAACATATCCAAAAAGCTCACTTTCCAGAAGATTGTCTGGAATGGCTGAACCGTTAATAGCGATAAACGGTTGGTTTCTTCTGTCAGATGCATTGTGAATGGCCTGGGCTAACACTTCTTTTCCTGTTCCACTTTCTCCTGTAATAAGAACGGTTAGGTCGGTTTCGGCTATACGTCTACTTCTATGGATTATATCCTTCATGTGTTTTGATTCCGTCACAATATCCTCAAAGTAGTACTTGGCTATTTGTCCCTTTTGGCGTAGCTTTTGTGACAGGTTTTGCTCTAGTTTTTTAATATATGTGACCTCTTGAAAACTGAAGTACATACGTTTTTCCTTATTAAAGTGGACTATGTTTTTCTTTTCAAGGTTGAGGTGACGTTTGTTGAAGCTAATGACGTCATTGTAATAGTCAGACTTGTAGTACAAGGACATGTCTATATCATTTACAACAGTATGAAGGTCTTCTCCCACAACACTTCCTACAATATCAAACATTTTATTGAACTTTTTATTATGAACAAGAATGCGGCCCTCGGGGTTTGTAAGTACTATGGCGTCATGGGACAGATCAAGCATATAGTCTAGCTCTTCAGTACGTGTAAGAAGGTTGTTGTAGTTTTCAGTAACGGACTCATTAACGCTAAATATTTTCTGGTAGTAGTTGTAAAGATTTTGTTGAATCTCTTTACTGTCAATGCCTAAACGGCTTATAAGCAACAACATTGTTGGAATGTCCATTACGCGACTGTCCACGTTATAAACATTTTTTATATAGTCAGGAATTAAGTCCATTTCCGATGGGGAAATGGCGTAATTAATATGTCTAAAGTCTTTTCCAGGCTCAAATGCAATTAGGTTAACATGTTTTATACCAATGTTATATAGAGAAGACACACATTCTAAAACTGTTTCTATATTATCATTTACTACAAGAACATCAGAACCTTCAGGTACCTGATACAACTGCTCTAGTCCACCTTTTAGAAAGGTTCTTCTGGCCAGAATAATGTTTTTAGGTTCAGCAACAAATTCTCTAAGTTTGATAGCCCTTGAACCAGCCATAATTAATATCAGGTCCTCGTCAATGGTTACGTATGGTGAAAGTTCATCTATATAATACTTTTTGACTATTACTGCATCTGCGAACACTTCTTGAATATTCTCTCTAATAGTGTCCCCTACATAGCTGGGACGATCATTTTTTACTTTTGAGTCTGTGACAACAGCGATTGTTTTCATAACGTACTCCTTATTTCGTAAAAATCATGATCCTATTATACCACCAGATTTTAACTTCATGAAACAAATTTGTTTCAACAATGTAATATTTGGCATCATACTTGCAACTATTACGAACGTGAGGTGAAAAAAATGACACATACCGTAAACTTGGACGATTTTCTTAAAAAACCACATACTCACGAATTTAAAAAATCCATCCTGATGGAAAATTCGGTTTGTATTTTGACAATACACTCGACTTCGACGACGACAAATATAATCGTGAAGTCTTTCTCATTAATCTTGAGACATTCGAGTCAGAAGCACTGAAACTTGATGTGATTCCAGACGACTATTACTTCCACGGTGAGTTTGTACTCATGAAACTGGTTGAGAAAGATAAAACAACCTTTTATTCATATCATGTTTCAGAAGGCAAACAATCTAAGGTTTGTGAAATACCATTTGCGATCCAATCCGTTGGATGTGGTGAGAAACTGTATTTCACAGCAACAATAAAAAATGAAGATCAGCAAACTAGCGCACTTTGCAGTAGCAGTTCCCCTTTTTATGTTGAGGGATGCGGTGTTGTAGGACATGCAATTACTGGTCTATTTGTGTCGGACTACTTAGGTAAAGAAATACAGGTTATTACAGACCTTGAAATGGACATTAACCTAGTGGATTTCGATTTTAAAAATAACCGAGTTGCTTTTACTGCTTTTGAAGTTGCAAAGCAAAAACCTGTAGCTTCTAAGGTTTATACATATGACACGTCGTCGGAAGAGCTTCAAATGTTTACGCAGTCACAGTTTAGAATCGATGGCATAAAATCAATGGATCATGAAACTGTGTTTTTTGCAGGCATTGATCTAACCATAAACAATCGAAACGACAACCAGCAAATTCATAAGGTGAATATTCAAACAGGTGCAGTGCAGCGCCACGGTGAGTTTGTCGACATGAGTAATGAACGTCCTGGCATTGTTACTGACAGTGTTTTCTCAAAAGGAGACGCACAGCAAAAGTTTGGAAATGCATATTATCATTTACGAGTATCAGAAGATAGGCAGTTGTTAAGTTCAATTGACCTAGATGGAAAAATTAATCATATTGATACTGGAATGACAACAATTGCAAATTTTCATGTAATGGAGAATAAAGTTATTATTCTTGGACTCAAGGCTCAAAGTTTACTGGAACTCTATTTATATAGTGAAGGTGAATTAACAAGAATCACACATCATAACAGTTGGTTAAAAGACTATAAACTTTCGAAACCAGAAGAAGTCTCTGTGGATGTGGACGGTGTAATTGTAAACGGGTGGGTTTGTCCACCTACGGGACAGTGCGAAACAAAGCAAGCTAAAGAACATCCTGGAATATTGATGATACACGGCGGACCCAAGATGATTTACTCAGATGTGTTTTCATTTGAAATGCAAATACTGTGTGCTAAAGGCTACTATGTAATGTGTGCTAATCCGATGGGTAGTGACGGACGAGGTGACGCCTTTGCAGATATTAGGGATTCCTTTGGGGACTTGCCACATAAACAGCTAATGGCTTTTGTCGACAAGGTTATAGATAGCTACCCTAACATGAATCCAGACCGTCTAGGTGTGACAGGTGGTTCTTATGGTGGTTATATGACAAACCACATTATAACGAAGACAGATAGGTTCAAAGCCGCTGTGTCTGAACGTGGCATCAGCAATATGCTGACAGCCCTAACGTCTTCAGACATAGGGTATAAATTTGTTGTTGAGTACACACCATGTGGCAATAAACCGTGGAAAAAAAACACAAGTAGTTTTATTGACATATCACCAATTATGAATGTACAGCATGTGAAAACGCCAACCTTGTTTAATCATGGGAAGGACGACTTCAGATGTCACTATACAGAGTCGCTTAATATGTACTCGGCACTCAGTCAGCTAGGTGTACCATCTAGATTTTGTCTTTATGAAGGGGAGAATCATGGTCTGGTGACTCGAGGGAAGCCAAAATCAAAGCACAAAAGGTATAAAGAACTGTCATCATGGTTTGACAAGTATTTGAAGAGAGGGTAATTGGGAATGGACTCATTGAGTTTACTGAAGGAATTAATAAAAGTTGATTCCTCAACAATAGAGGCGGCCAATCAATTGATTGACTACTCTGCGGAGTTATTCAAATCCAAGGGCATCTCGGGTGAAATCATTGAAAACAATGGTTATAAAAGCTTTGTTAGCACGATTGGGAAGGGTCATAAAACACTGGTTCTCAACGGACACCTAGATGTTGTATCTGGAAAGCCAAATCAGTTTATTCCGGTGGAAAAAGACGGAAAGCTATTCGGACGTGGTACAGCGGATATGAAAAGTGGATGTGCAGCTATGATGCTGGCATTTTTTAAACTGAATGAAATGGATTTAGACTGTAAGGTCATGTTACAGCTTGTAACGGATGAGGAAATTGGAGGCGTTAATTGCTCTAAACACTTGGCTGAAACGGGCCACACTGGTGATTTTGTTATTTGTACAGAGCCTACACAAATGCAGCCGTCTATTCAATCAAAAGGCATGATTAAACTGGATGTCTCAGCAACTGGTGTTGCTGCCCATGGTTCTAGACCTTGGGAAGGTGACAATGCCATTGTAAATGCCTTTCGGGATTTTGAAGCGATTGAATCACTTCCAATTCTCAACGAAGGCAGTGAGTTTTATCAGAGCTCAACAGTTAACTTGGCTGTGATAAAAGGGGGAGACATCTATAATAGAGTGCCTGATTCATGTGTTATGGGACTCGATATTAGGTATGTGCCCCATGTAGATCCCAACAAAATTGTTGAGGAAATTAAAAGCACAGTGGCTGGAAAAGTTGATCTAATAAACATGGAACCTGGTGTTCTTGTTGAGCCTGATCATCCTTTCATTCATACACTGCAAAAAAGTATTAATAGAATCATGCCAGATCATAAAATTCGTATAGTGGGTCAGCATGGCGGATCAGATGCAAGATTTTTCGCATCGATGGGGATACCTGCCATTGAAATGGGGCCTAAAGGAGATTGTTGGCATGGTGATGGTGAGTATGTGGACATTGAGTCTATTTATCATCTTGAGGAAGTTTTGATCGACTTTGCTCAGAATTTTAAGTAACAGGTCTTATGAAATTTTGCTTTTGATTATTAAAGGGGGATCCCTTTGATATAGAAACAGAGAATTCCGGGGGGAGTAAAGCCGGGATAACAAGGAGAGGAGACAATCATGAAAAAGTTTTTATCATTACTTATGATCATGGCACTTGTACTTGGTTCTCTAGCTGGATGTTCTGCACCAGCTGAGGAAGCGGCAAGTGGAGATCAAGCTACAAACACAGAGGGTACAGAAGCGCCTGCAGTTACTAAGGAAGAGCTAAAAATCGCTCTAGCTGCAGACATTACATCACTTGACCCTCAAGGTCACAATGACACGAAATCAGAGAAGGTATCTTTCCTTCTATTCAACCGTTTATTCAGACTAAACACTGACTTTGAAGTTGAAGCTGATCTTGCACAGAGTTGGGAACAACCATCTCCAACGGAGTGGGTTATCAAAATTAAAGAAGGTGTACTATTCCATGACGGTTCAGAAATGAAAGCTTCTGACGTTAAGTTTTCACTAGAGCGTTCTCAGACTATGCCTAAAGTTCAGCACGTTCTTGCTGAAGTTGAGTCTGTAGACGTTGTAGATGATTACACTGTTAAAATCACAACTAAGACTGCTTTTGCACCATTTTTTATACACTCTAGTTCATGCTGGTGCGTCTATTGTGCCTCAAGCATATGTAGAGTCTGGTGATGAGTTTGCGACACCAATCGGTTCTGGTCCTTACACTTTCACTGAGTGGGTATCAGGCGACAAGGTTACTGTAGTTAAGAATGACGCATACTTTGACGCAGACAACATGGGTCAAATGCCAACAATCACATTTAAGGTTATTCCTGAAGGCACTTCTAGAACAATTGCGCTTGAAACTGGTGAAGTTGACGTTGTTGACGAGCTTCCATCAAATGACGTAAGCAAGGTTGAAGAAGCTTCTGACCTAGCTATGCATATGTCTGCATCTACGCGTATTGACTACCTAGGTATGAACACTCAAATGGCTCCATTTGACAACCAACTAGTGCGTCAAGCCTTTAACTATGCTGTTGATAAAGAAGCAGTTATGCTTGTAGCAATCGACGGTACTGGCGTTGCAACTGAATCTATTCTAGCTCCATCTATGTTAGGGTACACAGCTGCAGGTTACGAGTATGACCCTGCTAAGGCAGAGGCGCTACTAGCTGAAGCTGGTTACCCAGACGGATTTGAACTGACTCTATGGGCTTCTGGTGATCAGCGTAAGAGAATGGCTGAAGTTATCCAAGCGAACTTAATGGAAGTTGGCATTAACGCAACAATCGAAATGCTAGAGTGGGGTACTTACATTGACGAGTTAATGGCTGGTAATGGTCAAGCATTTGTTATGGGCTGGACATCAAACCCAGATCCTGACTCAACTCTAACACCTCTATACTACTCAGGTAGCGTTGGTGGCATGAACTTTACAAGAATTGAAGACACTAAAGTAGATGATCTTATCATGGCTGGTCGTGTTGAAATGGACATGGGTAAGCGTGTTGAAATCTACAATGAATTACATGCATATACAATGGATCAAGCTCCACTTGTACCACTGTTCACAAAGAACAACCTTGTTGGGGCAAACGCTGGTCTTTCAGGCGTAGAGCTAAGCCCACAAGGTCTATGGAACATTGAAAAAATTACTTACTAATTAATATTTATAGCGTCAATAAATGAAACAGTAATAAATTGTGGTCCGGCCTGCAGCCGCAGGTCGGTCACTTTACTGCCTTTGTGTTTTTAATCTTGTGAACCTAAAACACACAATCCGGCTAAGAAAGGACTGGAGGCATAATGTCTAAGTATATTTTAAGAAGACTGTTACTCATGATTCCTGTACTCATGGGCGTAACATTTCTTGTATTTTTTATCATTAGCCTGACGCCAGGCGACCCAGCAGCAATGATTCTGGGCAATGGCGCAACAGAGGAAGCTGTTATTTCGCTTCGCGAGGAAATGGGTCTGAATGATCCAGTAATTGTACAGTACGGAAGTTACATGAAAGATCTTCTAACTGGGGATATGGGTACATCGTATTCAACAGGCAAGGCGGTAAGCGGCGAAATTGGTCAGAGATTTCCTAACACATTCAAGCTAACGGTCAGCGCTATTATTTTATCTGTACTAATTTCAATTCCGATTGGTGTTATCTCAGCGACACGTCAGTACTCGCTGTTTGACAATGTCGGCATGATCGTAGCTCTAGTTGGTATTTCAATGCCATCATTTTGGGTGGGTCTCATACTTATCATCGCTTTTTCATTGAACTTAGGATGGTTCCCATCCGGTGGGATGGAGGGCATCATGAGTTTAATCCTGCCTGCATTTACACTGGCGATCGCTTCCACAGCATCGATTACGCGTACAACGCGTTCCTCAATGCTTGAAGTTATTCGTCAAGACTACATCGATACAGCAAAGGCAAAAGGTGTCAGCAAAAATGTTGTTATTCGTAAACATGCCCTTAAGAATGCACTCATTCCAGCTATTACTGTTATCGGTCTAGAGTTTGGTGTACTGCTTGGTGGTGCCGTATTAACTGAAACCGTATTCTCGTGGCCTGGTATTGGTCGTTTAATGGTTGAGTCGATTCAAAGAAAAGATACACCAATGGTACTTGGATGTATTATTGTCTTTGCGGTTGCATTCAGCCTCGTTAATCTATTGATTGATATTCTTTATTCATTTATCGATCCTAGAATCAAGGCTAGCTACAAGTAGGGAGGGTAATAAATGAGTGCTAATGTAGAAACACTTTCTGCAGAAGAACTGCTGAAAACGAAAAAAAAGAAGCCAGTCTGCCGACGTTTGGAAAAGACTGAAAAGAAGTAAGACGGCTGTACTCGGTATTGTCCTTATTGCAATGTTCCTTAGCATGGCCCTGTTTGCGCCAGTCATCGCTGATTATGAAGGCGAAGCGCTTAAGTTAAACGTTAAGGAACGTCTGCAAGGTCCGAGTGCAGATCATATATTTGGTACAGATGAGTTCGGCAGAGATATATTCGCCCGTGTTGTTTACGGAACGAGAATTTCACTGTTTGTAGGTATTATATCTGTATCGATTGCCCTGTCTATTGGTGGATTTTTAGGTGCCATAGCAGGATACTACGGTGGGAAGATTGACAATGTCATAATGCGTCTGCTCGATGTCATACTCGCAGTGCCAACCATACTTCTCGCCATAACAATCGTTGCATCTCTTGGTGCAAGCATGATCAACCTGATGATAGCCGTGGGGATTTCCAATATTCCTGGCTTTGCCCGAATCGTTCGTGCGTCTGTACTGAGCGTTAAGGATCAGGAGTTCATTGAAGCGGCTAAGGCGATTGGTGCAAAGGATCACATTATTATAATGAAGCACGTGCTTCCTAACTCTATGGCTCCAATTATTGTATATGCAACCCTGAAAGTTGCAACAGCTATTATGGCGACAGCATCACTAAGTTTTATTGGACTTGGTGTTCAGCCTCCTACACCTGAGTGGGGCAGCATGCTGGCAGGTGGTCGTGCATATATCCGTGATCAGATGTACATTGTAATGTACCCAGGTCTGGCGATCGTTCTAACGGTTCTTTCTCTGAACCTTGTTGGAGATGGCCTGCGTGACGCACTGGATCCGAAATTAAAATAGGAGGACTTGGCGTGAGTGAGAATGTTTTAGATATAAAAGATCTGATTGTTCAGTACCATACAGATGAAGGTGTTGTTGAAGCTGTTAATGGTATTGACATTAGTTTGAATAAAGGCAGAACACTTGGACTTGTTGGTGAGACAGGTGCTGGTAAGACGACAACTGCCCGTTCTGTTATGAGACTGGTTCAGTCTCCTCCAGGAAAAATGGTTCAAGGCAGCATCACTTTAAATGGCCAGGATATTATGGCGGCTTCTGAAAAGGAACTTGAAAAGATTCGTGGTGCACAGGTTTCGATGATATTCCAAGACCCTATGACGGCTCTTAACCCTGTTATCACAGTTGGAGACCAAATTGCTGAAGCCATTCTGATTCACCAGAAGGTGTCTCAGGATGAAGCCAATAAAAAAGCTAAAGAGATGCTTGAACTGGTTGGTATACCAGGCGCTCGCCTAAATGAGTATCCCCATCAGTTTTCGGGTGGCATGAAGCAACGTGTTGTTATAGCCATTGCCTTGTCATGTTCTCCACAGCTCCTTATTGCTGATGAACCTACTACAGCCCTAGATGTAACTATTCAGGCGCAGGTTCTTGAGCTCATGAAAGAGCTAAAAGACAAATTTAATATGGCTATGGTTATGATAACCCATGACCTTGGTGTTGTGGCTGAAGTCTGTGACGAAGTTGCAATTATGTACGCTGGTCGAATTGTTGAACAAGGCAATTTGAATGACATTTTTAGAACGACGAAACACCCGTACACAGAAGGTCTTTTTAACTCAATTCCAAATATTGATGACAGAAAAGCAGATTTGATTCCAATTAAGGGTCTTATGTCAGATCCGTATAATTTACCAGAAGGTTGTTCTTTCTGCGATAGATGTAACTATGCCATGAGCATCTGTAAAACGAAAAGACCTGAGAAAATTCATTTCTCAGATACACATTTCACAGAATGCCATCTATACAGTGAAAACTTTGAGTTTAAGCTGAAAGGCTAATGGCGTATTGAAAGGAGAAAGACATGTCTGATGTATTACTGGAAGTAAAAAATCTTAAAAAGTATTTTGATACGCCGGGTGGAAAACTTCATGCTGTTGATGATGTCAGCTTTGCTATAGAAAGAGGCAAGACGCTTGGTATTGTAGGTGAATCAGGATGTGGCAAGTCCACGACTGGTCGCGTTATTCTGAGACTGCTTGAAGCAACTGATGGCGAAATTATATATGAAGGCAAAAACATTCGTGATTTGAGTAACGATCAAATGCGTGATCTAAGAAAAGAGCTACAGATCATATTCCAAGATCCCTTCTCTTCTCTTGATCCCCGTATGACAGTTTCTGAAATTATTGAAGAACCAATAAAGTTAAACAAGCTCATTACGGACAAGACCAAACGGTTTGAACGTGTGCTTGAGTTAATGGACCTTGTTGGTCTGTCTAGAAGAATGATCAATACCTACCCACATGAGTTAGATGGTGGTCGTCGTCAACGTATTGGTATTGCCCGTGCACTAGCGCTTAACACAAAGTTTATAGTATGTGATGAACCTGTATCGGCACTGGATGTATCTATTCAGGCACAGATTCTAAACTTAATGAATGAGTTACAGAAGAAGCTTGGTTTAACCTACATTTTCATTACACATGATTTGTCGGTGGTTAACCACTTCTCAGACGATATAGCTGTAATGTACCTAGGAAAACTGATAGAAAAAGCACCAGCGGAAAAGCTGTTTGAGAATCCTGTTCACCCTTATACCAGAGCGCTTCTCTCTGCGATTCCAAGACCAAGTCTTGATCGTAAAATGGAGAAGATAATCCTTAAAGGTGAAATAACCTCTCCAATTAATCCTCAGCCAGTTTGTCGCTTTGCCAACCGATGCAACTATGCGGAAGATGTTTGTCGCGCAAAGGAGCCGGCTCTAGAAGAGGTCGCGCCAGGACATTTTGTTGCATGCCATCTGTTTAAAGGGTAAAATTTTAGGCTCTAAAAGAAAAACGAACTGGGCGTGAGTTGGTAAGAACTCACGCCCAGTCTGTTTGTAGAAATAAAATGGGGATTGGATGTTAAAGGACGGTGTATCATGACTGTACTAGGACATATTAGTGACTCCATGCAAAGGTTCGCAGAAGTCACAAAAGCCGCACTCAAACTTGATATTGATATCTTTGATAATGAACTTATACGTGTTGCAGGTACTGGACTTTCGAGTCGAAGCATAGGGGAGAAAATTCAAAAGCATGGGATTGTAAACTTACACATTCTTAAGGGTGTTGACCGAATAATTATTGAAGCACCTGGTATTGAGGAGAATTGTCGAAAATGTGCACGTTTTGGTAACTGTGATTATAAAAAGGCGGTGTATGCAGCTATAAAACACAGGGGCAAAACGATTGGTGCAATGGGCATTCTAGCCTTTGATAATGAACAGGCGGCAAGTCTTGAAGAGAATAAGTACAATATGTTAGCTTTTGTTGACCAGATTGCAGAGCTTATAGGAAACAAAGTAAAAGACCATGTAACTGCAAACACATTAAGACATGAAATTAGTGGTGGTGTGAATACAATTCAGCTTAAGGACATAATTGGTGAAAACTCAAAAATTACAGATTTTAAGAATAAAGTTAAACGTGTTTCTGGCGGAAAATCGACGGTGCTTCTAGTCGGTGAAACGGGAACGGGGAAAGAGTTATTTTCACGGGCGATTCATGCAGAAAGTCCAAGACGAAACAGTCCGTTTATAGCAATCAACTGTGGTGCTGTGCCTGAAAATCTTATAGAGAGTGAACTCTTCGGTTATGAAAAAGGGGCTTTTACGGGTGCAAACAAGTACGGCAAACATGGAAAGTTCTATCATGCTAATGGTGGAACTGTCTTTCTTGATGAAGTTGAAAACATGCCAATATATATGCAGCAAAAACTACTTAGAGTTTTGGAAACTAGAGAAATTGAACGTATTGGTGGTCATGAAACCATAAAAATTGATGTGCGAATTATAGTTGCATCTAACATGAATCTTGAACGACTGGTTAAAGAGGGGCGGTTTAGAGAAGACTTGTTCCACAGGCTAAATGTTATTACATTAATCATTCCGCCACTTCGTGACCGTGGAGATGATGTGATGATTCTTGCAAATCATTTTATACTAAAATACAATAAGATTTTAAATGTGTGTATCGATGGGATTTCCAGTGAAGCGGCTGATTTTTTTAAAGTCATATTCTTGGCCTGGAAATGTTCGTGAGCTCCAAAATACCATAGAATATGCAATGAATATGGAGACAGACAGTATTATTCAGTATGAAAACTTGCCTGAAAGACTGAAAATACTAGAAAAGTCGGGACAAACCATAGCAGATATTGAAAAAAAAGACGATTGAAGACGGACTTAATAGATTTGGTTGGACTGATGAAGGTAAAATTCAAGTCGCACGTATGTTAGGTGTGAGTCGATCAACTATATATAGAAGAATAGGTAAGTATAAATTAAAAGAAATTAAGTAAAGGTATAAAACCCGAAGTCTATGTGGTTGCGAAATACAAACTCAAAGACTGCGGGTTTTGATGTTTTTGTGTATTATGAAACGGCTAATGGTCAGTATTAACCGTCAACGCGCTCCATATATTTTTCTGTAACTTCAAGACCGTGGAAGCCGAATTTTTCATAAAAAGCATGAGCATCTTTTGTCAGTAGAATTTTTCTACGTGCGGGTTTAACATCAGGATGTTCTAAGACGTTATCCATAACCCATTTCCCAAGACCATGTCCTCTATAAGTTGGATCAATGATAATATCGCAGAAATATGCAAATGTAGCTGAGTCGGTAATAACTCGGACAAAACCTATTTGTTTATTACTGTCTAAAATCGAAAAACAAAGTGAATTGGTCAAGCTTCTATCAATTATTTTTTTTTCCCGCTTACTTGCCCAGTATGTATTGGACAGAAGTTCATATATAGTTTCTTTGTTTAACTTTAATGGATCAGAGGTTAATAAAAAAATTGTCCTTTTGATGATTCGTAATTTCAAACATGAAGCACCTCTCAGTCTGCTATGTATTCGACTTGGAAAATGTACAGTGATGTTTCTGCTAGAATATCTACTTTTCTAGTTATTTTGTTTATATTTGCTTATAATAGTAAATTATTATTTTTATGGATTTTAATCAACTCCAATTTGGTTACAATTCTCATGTCAATGTGACATAGCTTGTGTCAAGTTGACATGTTTATGGTGTCTGTTGTGATTAAGGAGATAAAGGTGTTATATGTGATGGTTATTATCTCAAATTGACACTGATGGAAAACAGGTCATAGTGAATAAGTTTTAAAATTGGGAACCAAATTAAGATGTAAAAACGAGAGGTAACCCTCTGTTTTCAACGTGTGTGTTCATTCTAGAAAATGTGTATAAAAATGATTGGCTTAGCTCTCAATTTGGCACGGCTGTTGCGTTATATAACTGTGAGTTGAAATCACATTAATAGTTGAAAGCTTCTTATTAATCAAGAAGTGAAGCGGAAACGTAACACGGAGGTTCGAAAATGAATAGAAGAGTTGAGTTTTTATATTTACAGCAAGAAGACTGTGTCAAAGCAGGTGGATATGATATGGCGGGAACAATGAAAGCAACTGAACGTTCTTTTTTCCTGCATGGTAAAGGTGATTTTATGTTGCCTCATAAACCAGTGCTTCGTTGGGTGGTCTGAAACAGAAGAAACAACTGGTAGAATTATGACCATGCCGAGTTTTCTTGGTGGGTTAGAATATGCTGAAGAGTTGAAAGAAAAAGACCTTCTGGGTCCAGTGAATACATCTGGAATCAAGTGGATCCCAAGTAAACCGCACAATCCTTCAAAGTATAATCTACCAAGAGCAAATGGCATTATTATTATTGTAAATCCAGAAACACTTATGCCTGACTGTATTATGGATGGAACGCTTGTGTCTGCAATGCGAACAGGTGCTGCTAGTGGTGTTGCAGCAAAACATTTAGCTAATCCAAATTCTGAAATTATGGGTCTTGTCGGAGCATCTGTACAGGGCGTAACACAAACACATGCCATAAAATGCGGCGCACCAACACTCAAATTATGTAAGGTTTTTGATATTAATAGAGAGACCGCTGTGGAGTTCTGTGAAAAGATGTCGAAAGAACTTCCAGACATGGAGTTTGTTGTAGTAGACAGTGCCAAAGAAGCCTTTGTTGATTCAGATATTATTTCTACGGCAACCATGGCAAAAGAAGCATATGTGGATGGCGCATGGTACAAGAAGGGTGCCCTGCACTGTGAAATATCGTTCTGGGACACACCAACAAAGGCGCTTAAGTTTGTTGACCATGTTGTTGTTGATGATTATGATGCTGTAGCTGGACACGGTGTTGACGTAAGTTACCGTGCTGTTGCGGAAGGTGTTATATCTAGAGAAGATGTGACCAACCTAGGTCAAATTGTTGTTGGGGATGTTGCTGGTCGTAAGTCAGAAGATGATGTTATTTTATTTAACCCGATTGGTATGGGGATTCATGATCTTTCAGAAGCACACCGCGTTTATATGAATGCGAAGCAGGAAGGCATTGGTCTTGTTCTGCCACTATGGGACAATCCATTCTTAGGGTAAAACTAAATACATTATATGTTCCTTCATTAAACTGCTGTTAATAGTAGGAATATAATGTGGATAACTTTCATTTGAAAAGAGAGTAATCCACATTGTATATATAGATGTTAATTCTATGTAGGTATTAATTCTATATATACATTGAAATGAAGTCAGAGTGATCATAGATTGCTCTGACTTTCTTTATGAGAAAATCCAATTCGAGATATTTTCAATTTTTTTTTTCGAATTTGGGAACTTTTTTTATTTCCGCCCCGTCTAACGTAGTGTAAGGTTAATTTTGAAAGATGTTTTTCAATATAAATTGAGTATACTGATGAGAATCATTATGTGATTATAGGAGGAAGAAATGAATAAGAAACTTAAATCGGGATTAAGATCGAAAATTGGAGTACTACTACTGAGTGTTATGGCTTTTTCAAGTATGACAAGCTTTGCAGATATGGCAGTTCAGCCTGTTTTAATATCAGCGCCAATTAATGCAGTTGATACAGTGAAAGATGAAATGCCAGTGCCTACACTATATGGTAATGAGTCAGTACCATTTACAGTGAAGCAGTCTGGTGATGCATTTACAATTATTCTAGACAGCAATCCATCAACAGGCTACAGCTGGACATACAAAGTGAACGATGAAAAGCATGTTAATTTTAAAAGTGAAGATTTTATTGCACCAGCAGAAATGATTCCTGGTGCAGGTGGTAAAGCTACTTTTACATTCTCTGTAACGGGTGACGGTGTATCAACAATCGATTTTGAATACGCTCAAGCATGGGTTGGTGAAGCAGTAGAGTCTTTAAGCATTTTAGTGTATAAGACTGGCGAAACTGTAATCGTTGAAGAAGACGGTATTGTAGCAATCTGTGTAGAAAATCCAACAGAAGGCACAGAAAATACAATCAAGGCTGAGAAACTTACTGAAGCAAAAACAGTATCTGATTCTAATGACCTGAATCAAGTTATGGATGGCAAAATTGAAATTGATAAGGAAAGTCGTAAAGTGATTTACAATGGTGAAGAAATCGGTGATTTTGGTATTGAAGACTACAATGACATTACTATGATTCCACTGAGTTCAACACTTAAAGCTCTAGGTTACGAAGTGTCTTGGAATGGTGAAACACGTGCAGTTGACATTCAAAAAGGTGCACAGTGGACATCAATCAAGATTGGTGAAAATGCCTATTTCAAGAATCGAATGGCAGCAAGACCCCTAAGCGCTGAACCAATTATTATTGATGGCTACACATATGTACCAGCGGAGTTTTTAGTTGAGATTTTAGGACTTGGTGTTCAGATTGAAAGTGGATCGCTTATTTTGACTGATGCAGAAGCTGTTGTTCACTCAGGTTATGTAACAGATATTAGATTTGACGAGACGGGCACAATGACTATTACAATTGCAGATGAAAAAGATTCAACAGATTATATGAACGCAACAGTGATACACACATCAGACGCATTCACTTATTACAACACTGAAGTTAAAGTGGGAAGTTATATCCATGTGGCATCACCAATGGTTATGACAATGAGTCTGCCACCACAGACATCTGGTTACATTGTGTACTAATACAAAATATTGATTTTCAGACTCCTATCTAATTTTTATAGATAGGAGTTTTTATTTTTATGTAGAAATAAGTATTCATAATCATGAATTGAAGGGGTGACATCATGAACTACGTATGCAAAAAATGTGGGAATCGATACAAAGCAAGTCCGAAAGTCATCAAGTGCTATTGCGGTGCAGCGTTATGGCTTGATTATGAAGGCAAATTGACGAAAGATGATATTGTTCAAAATGATTTTTCTATGTGGCGCTATAGTGCGGCGTATCCTGTAAAGCGGGAGGATGTTAAGATCTCCTACGGTGAAGGCATGACTGCACTTGCACAGATAGACTTTAAAGGATATATGGTCCAAGTTAAACAAGATAACCTTATGCCAACAGGGTCGTTTAAAGACCGCGGTGTTGTGATGGTGACGAATTTCCTCAACAATATGGGTGTAAAACACTTTGCAGAAGACTCTAGTGGAAATGGCGGATCTTCATTTGCAGGTTACTGTGCACTAGGTGGCATAAATATTCAAATATACGTTCCAGCAGGCACTTCAGCAGGAAAAATTGCTCAGATGAAAGTCTATGGTGCAGACCTTGTAGAGGTAGAAGGCACAAGGGCAGACGTTGCTGCTGAGGCTATGAAAAATATTGGTGGTAGTGTGTATGTCGGACATAATTGGCATCCGTTATTTATACAAGGAACAAAATCTGTTGCTTATGAACTATGGGAGCAAAATGGTTTTAAAGCACCTGATAATGTCGTGTGTGTGGCTGGTAATGGCAGTATGGTTGCAGGCGTTTATATTGGATTTAATGAACTTCTTAAGTCAGGTGAAATAAAAAAAATGCCTCGTATATTCGGGATTCAATCAAATGGATGTAACCCTTTCTATAGGGACTTTGTGGGACAGTCACTTGATTTTGAACTGACGCCTTCAATTGCTGAGGGTATTCGCATAAAGAAATCAACGAAACATGATGAAGTACTTGGTTTTGTAAAAGAAACTGGGGGTGCCTTCATCAGTGTAGACGAAAAGTCTATAAAACAAGCTCTATTTGAAATAGGGGAGTATGGTTTTTATATTGAGCCAACATCGGCGACTGGTTTTGCAGGTCTTAATAAGTTGATTGAAGATAAAATAATACAACCAAATGAAATAACTTCTGTATTGGTTTCCGGGAATGGACTTAAAGCGACAACAAAGATCATGAATTTAATGGACTAGGAGGCTACAATGAGAGTAATAAAGACGAATAATGCCCTAAAACCAGCGGGTCATTATTCTCAAGCCATAGAACATGAGGGCACGATTTATGTTTCTGGACAGTTAGCTGTAGATCCTGAGACTGGAGAAAGGTTCATGGAAGTATAAGTGAACAGACTCAAGTTGTACTTCAAAACATTGAACTTATTTTAAAAGAAGCAGGAAGCTCAAAAGATAAAGTGTTAAAAATGACTATATATATACCAGATGTAAAGCTATGGGATGAAGTGAATAAAGTCTACAGCAATTTCTTTTCAGACCATAAACCAGCACGGGTTATTGTTCCCACTAGAGAGCTGCATTTTGGCCTTTTAGTAGAGATAGATGCAATTGCGTACGTATAATTTCAATATGGGTGAATGCAAGTAAAAAAAAGCCTTTAGACTGTATTGTCTTAAGGCTTTTAATATGAAAAACTGGTTTTCTATTTGACAAATGTTACGATCTTGCTATAATTTAGGTAAACGTTTAACCTAGGAAGGTGAAATCAATTTGAAAGTAACAATTAAAGACATAGCACGACTGGCAGAGGTCTCAACAGCCACTGTATCAAAAGTCGTAAACGGCAAGGACGAAAAAAATTTCATCTGCTACAAGAGAACGTGTGTTAAAAATCATTGAAGAAGTGGGATACGTACCAAATCGTATTGCCAGCTCAATGGTCACTAAGAAAACCAAAACAATTGGTCTGATTATTCCCGATATAGCCAATCCTTTTTTTCCCGAGCTCGCAAGGGGTGTGGAAGACTTGGCAAATAAAGAAGGGTACACTTTAATTTTATGTAACTCTGACAATAGCCTTGAAAAGGAAGACGCTTATATAGATATGTTGCAGGAGAAGATGGTGGATGGTATTATCTTTACCGCATCAAGTAGCCGTACTGAAGTTAGTTCAGCTCTTAAAAAGGTTAGAATTCCAGTCATTACAGTAGACCGTGACATAGATGGACTAAAATCACAAAAGAAGATTGTGGTAGACAACGAGATGGGCGCTTTTGAAGCCGTTTCGTATATGATAGATCGTGGTTACAAAAAAATATTCCACATTTCTGGGCCTATGACTTCAAAGCCAGCACAGGAAAGATACAGTGGATACTTACGAGCAATAGAAGCCAAAGGATTAAAACCTGTTGAAGGTCACTTACTTTCGGGTACTTACACTGGTGAGTGGGGCTTTAATGGTGTGCAAGAACTTATACAAAGAGGCTTAGAGTTTGATGGTATATTCTGTGGCAATGATTTGATTGCACTTGGTGCACTGAAAGCACTTCACTCAAATAACATCGATGTGCCAAATGCTGTAGGTCTTGTAGGATATGATGATATTTATATGGCTGAAATGGTCAGCCCTGAACTGACAACTGTGAAGCAGCCCAACTATGAAATGGGTTATCAAGCAGCTGAGCTTTTAGTGAGTATGATTCATGGTGTAGAAACAGAAGCAATGACAGATGTGTTAAAAAACACATCTAATTGTACGAGGCACAACAAAATAATACATGACCTCAAACGTTTTGAAAAAATAAACATTTGAGGAGACATATTTTTTTACAAGGTTAAACGTTTAACCTAAGGAGTGGGAAGATGAAGAAGATACTTGTACTTGGAAGTCTCAATATGGATCTTGTGACAAATGTAAAGGTTACACCAAAAGTTGGGGAAACGATAATTGGCCGTGGATTCAATGAAATCCCTGGTGGAAAAGGTGCCAATCAAGCTGTAGCCATTGGTCGTCTTGGTGGCAATGTAAAAATGTTAGGTCGCGTTGGTGGAGACAATTTTGGAACAGACTTGATCAAAGCATTAAATGAAAGCGGAGTACACAGCGATGCTGTTGAAAAGGTAGAGGGTAAACCAACAGGTACTGCTCTGATTATGGTTAACGACGATGGCGACAACTCAATAGTTGTTATTCCAGGAGCAAATTTTGAATTAAAGCCAAAAGATATCAAAGATGAACATTTTGAGAATATGGATTATTTACTGGCGCAGCTAGAGACACCAATTGAGACAATTGAGCAAGCGTTTACTAAAGCTAAAGCACATGGTCTGCAGACGGTTCTAAATCCTGCACCAGCACAAAAACTGTCTTCCAGCCTTATATCAAACACTGATTTATTAATTCCGAATGAAACGGAATTTGAACTGTTAACAGGTTTTTTCCCCCGAAACAAAAGAAGGGCTAGATGCTGGAACGACCCTGCTCTTTGAGCAGGGTGTTAAAGCCCTTATTATTACCCTAGGAAAGAATGGGGCACTTTACGTTGGACGTGACGGAGAAAAACTTCATGTGAATGGCTATGCAGTGAAGGCCATAGATACAACAGCCGCTGGTGATAGTTTTATAGGTGGTTTACTAACAGCTTTATCAAAGGAAGAGACCATTAAAGAAGCAATGGAGTTTGCAATGAAAGTTGGAGCGGTAACTGTCACAAGTCATGGGGCACAGAGCTCACTGCCAACATTGAGTGAAATTGAGTCTTTTGAAGGAGTGAAGCGACAATGATGAAAAACAAACTCTTAAATGCAGACATTATAGATGTCATTAGTAAAATGGGACACACCGATGAAATTGTAATTGGTGATGCTGGCCTGCCTATTCCTGAAGGAGTGCGAAGAATTGATCTTGCACTGACACCAGGGCATCCAGCGTTTATTGACGTACTAAAGGCTTTGCTTGATGGTTTCGAATGTGAAGGGTATGTCCTAGCGGAGGAAATTAAAGAGAAAAATCCAGTGATCGAAGGTCAAATCAATGCACTCTTAGAAGGCAAAGAAGTTAATTACGTGTCTCATGAAACGTTTAAAAGTAAAACTGCAAAAGCTAAAGCTGTTATTCGTACAGGAGAGTGTAGTCCCTATGCCAATGTGATTCTAAGATCCGGTGTTATTTTTTAAGGAAGTGGCAAAATGCGTGAAAAAATACTTGAAATGAAGCACGTCACCAAGACGTTTCCTGGTGTTAAAGCTCTTGATAACGTGCACTTAAATGTATATCAAGGACAAGTTATGGCTCTTCTCGGTGAGAATGGTGCGGGAAAATCCACTCTAATGAAGATCTTGTCTGGTGTTTATACAAAATCAGAAGGGACAATTCGATTTAAAGGTCAAGGCGTTGAGATGAAAGGCCCTAAAGACGCTCAGGAACTCGGGATTGCAATTATACACCAAGAACTGAACCTAATTGAGGACATGTCTATAGGTGAAAATATCTTTTTAGGCCGTGAACCTAAAAAGGCATTTGGAATAATGAACTGGTCTGAGCTTATAAAAAAAGTCGAATGAACTGCTTAAATCGCTCAACATAGATGTAGACCCAAAACATAATGTAAAAAACTTCTCAATTGGCAATAAACAAATGTTTGAGATTGCAAAGGCACTTTCGCTAGATGCTGAACTTATTATTATGGATGAGCCGACAGATGCCCTAACGGATCAGGAAACAGAGAGTTTGTTTGAGGTCATTAGAGCTCTTAAAGCAGAAGGTAAAAGTATCGTTTATATTTCTCATAGATTAAAAGAAATTTTTGAAATCTGTGATGATGTGACAATCCTTCGTGATGGACAATTCATTGCTGAAAAAAGCGTTGCTGAAATTAATGAGGACATGCTCATTGAAATGATGGTAGGTAGGAAACTCGAAGAGCAGTATCCGTATTTGGGAAATAGTAATGGAGACGTTATTTTAAAAGTAAGCGATGTAGAAAATGATTATGTACATGGTGTGAGCTTTGAACTGAAAAAAGGTGAAATTCTTGGGGTTGCAGGTCTAATGGGTGCTGGGAGAACAGAACTTGCAAAGTCGCTCTTTGGACACTACAAAATCAAGTCAGGTCTTGTACAGCTCGATGGACAGCCTGTGGTTTTTTAAATCAGAAAAGCATGCTATTGAATCTGGCATAACCTATGTATCAGAAGACAGAAAGAAAGATGGACTTGTTTTAGGAATGAGTGTAAAAGAGAACATGTCTATGTCAGCTTTAAAAAGACTGGCGAAGTCTGGCGTTATTAACCAATCACTTGAAAACAAAATGGCAGATGATTTTGTAAACCAGCTTTCTATAAAAACACCTTCATTGAATCAGAAGGTTAAGTTCCTATCTGGTGGGAATCAGCAGAAAGTGAGTATTTCAAAGAGCCTTATGACAGAACCTAAGGTTCTCATATTAGATGAGCCAACACGAGGTGTTGATGTTGGTGCGAAAAAAGAAATTTATGACTTAATGAATGAATTCAAGGAAAAGGGCATGGCCATTCTTATGATTTCATCTGAAATACCGGAACTACTTGGTATGTGTGACCGCGTTATGGTTATGCATGAAGGCACGGTATCAGGTATTATTCACAGAGGTACCGCTGACCAGGAAGGCATTATGCGCTTGGCTGTCGGCTTAGGGAGGGAATAAGTATGAATCCAAAGGTTAAAGAGCAGCTTGGGCGTTTTCAATCAATTATAGGTCTGGTGCTATTCTCAGTTATTATTTCATTTATGAGTGATCGTTTTCTAACATGGTCAAATATGCTCAATGTTTTTAGACAAACATCTGTTAATGCAATTATTGCAGCTGGTATGACATTTGTAATTCTTACAGGCGGTATTGACCTGTCGGTTGGGTCTACTTTAGCAATAAGTGGCGCAGTGGCGGCCTTTATGCTCGCAAATGGATATTCAGCTATGGTAGCGGTTATTGCAGCGCTAGTCATTGGTATGGCAATTGGTCTACTTAATGGTTTTATCATTTCAAAGGGTAAGCTTCAGCCATTTATAGTTACACTTGCAACAATGACAGTTTTTAGAGGGGCAACATTAGTTTTCACTGACGGCAAACCGATTAGTGCTGGCTATGAAGCCAATGCTGATGCTTTTTCAAACATCGGCAACGGATATCTGTTTGGTATTCCGAATCCGATTTTAATCATGGCACTGATCTTCGGGGTATGTTACTTCATTTTGAAGCATACGACGATTGGGCGATATGTTTATTCAACTGGCGGAAATGAAGAAGCAACACAGCTCTCGGGCGTGAGCGTGCACCGCGTGAAGCTCTTTGTTTACGGCATGAGTGGTCTTCTTGCAGCTATGGGTGGTATAGTCATTACTTCACGACTGGCATCTGCTCAACCAACTGCAGGAACAGGCTATGAGCTAGATGCTATTGCAGCTGTTGTACTCGGGGGTACATCATTAGCTGGTGGTATTGGCTCAGTTATGGGCACCGTTGTAGGTGCACTTATTATTGGTATTCTTAACAACGCACTGAATCTATTAAATGTGACTTCGTATTACCAGTTGCTCGCTAAGGGCCTTGTGATTCTAGTGGCGGTGTTATTGGATCAAAAAGAGAAATAGAGAAATGAGGAGGAGGATTTAAATGAAAAAGTTTATGGCACTTCTGATGATCGCAGTTATGGTCATGGGCATGTTGGCTGGTTGTACTGCTCCAGCTGAGGAAGCTCCAGCAG
>JDSF01000065.1_pt1 | contig 88835 bp, 101 predicted proteins | sample 199441 | NCBI WGS metagenome assembly JDSF01 (sample SAMN02592751, study PRJNA231836) | bioreactor metagenome | isolation source: continuous culture bioreactor denitrification-DNRA | place: Germany: Bremen
ATGGTAGCCCATTTCCACATTAGATAATTGGTATTCACCTCTTTGTGGGCCCGCTCCATACCTAGTAACTCAAGGGAATTAATCCTATCTTCATCTATTAGATTGTTAGGGTCGAGTTCTTGTTCAACATGAATCAATGCCGTCTTAAGAACTCTACCTGCTGCTGCAATACATGCTTTATGTAATTTTAACTTCTAATTGGCTTTCTAACTTTTCTTTGACCTTAATAATGGTCTCAGTGACTTTATGGATATCATGGATTTGACCATCAATCATCGCACGTGTGTCATGTTCTTTCATAGCATGTGCAACTATTTTAAATTCACCTTCTGTTTTGTAGCCTACAACACCTACAACAGATCTGGTACCGATGTCCAATCCAAATATGTAATTATCATTTAATTTCTTTTGGTCTGATGCCATAGGGCCACCTCTTCATATGATTATTCTATGTTAACCTTATAGTCTTATAATACCATAATTATTCAGTAAAATCTAAGTAAATGTCCTCAATTCCAGCAAACATAGACTCTGTAGTTGCGTTGAAATCACCATAGACTTTGTCATTTGCCATTACAGCTCCTTCCAAGAAATACAATGAAATATAAGGCAACTCTTCTACCATGATACTCTCAAATTTTGAAACACTACGAATAATCTTTTCATCCGTGTAAGAATCAATAATTGCCTCTAGGGCTTGGTCCATAGAATCACTTGAATAATTAATAAAATTCTGACTACCAAAAGTATCAAATAATGCCACGTAATCTGGTTTACCTGACAACTTCCAACCGCCATAAAGCAAATCAAAATCTCCACTATTTACCTTTTCATAGTAGTCACTACCACTTGCCACATCTAATATAATCTTAAAGCCAAGGTCTTCAAAGTTCTTGATGATAAAATCAGAATTAGTAACACGAAGTTCTTGTGAACCATTCACTAAGAGCCTTAGTTCTATTGTCTGGTAGACTGAATCATCTAGTATATCTGCCTCATCGAAGAAGCCATCACCATCATCATCAATTAGTGAATTTGGTATTAATGACTTAGCCATTTCCAGATCATACTTATATGTAATATCAGAGTCACTGGCAAACCAACTATTTGGAATCACTGGGCTATCAGTTAATATGGCGTGATTAACAAAACGGTCGTATACTAAGAACTCACGATTAATTCCATAAGCAAAAGCTTTTCTAAGGTCTTGGTCCTCAAACAATGGGTTGTCAAAATTAAAGCCAATAAAATCATAGTAGCTTGATGTATAAGACATTATCCTTTGATCGTCATGTTCTGAGTATTTGAGCCAATTGAATTTCTTAGGGTTCATTACATCAATTAACTTCTGGTCAAACAAGGTCTCGTAATCACTAGGATCATTAATGATTACTCCTTGGATAGAACTTATGTAAACATCACCACCGTGCCAAGCTTTATAAGCATCTAAATCAAGATGTTGCATTTGCTGGTAGTCTTTATATTGGTATGGTCCTGTTCCAACAGGTACTAGTGGGTCATAACCATCACCAGTCACATAATTTTTGGAAATAATTGGAAAAGATAAATCGTTTAGAATAAAGGCGTAACCTTGATCAAAATTGAATGTCATTTGCCTCTCATCTTCAACCAACATTCTCTTTATGCCTAGTACACTGTTTTTGTAGCTTGAAAAATCCGCATCTTCAATTGCCACTACCGAAAAAACAACATCTTCAGTAGTCAGTATATCGCCATTATGAAATTGAATCCCTTCTTTTAGAACAATGGTTAAAGACTTACCATCCTGAGATAATTCATAAGACTCTACAAGTTTCTTCTGTGGTTTAAGTGTGGAATCAATTGAAAACAAGGGTTCATAGATTAAGCCAAGAATCTGCTGAACACTCTGAATGTTACTTTCAACTGGGTTTAATGATTGTGGTGCTTCTAAGGCTACCCTTAAAACACCACCATAAGTTGGTATAACTTCTTTGACTTCTACAACAGTATCTTCATCAGTGCTTGGCACTTCATCTGTAGTTGACTCAGTGTCATCTTCTTCATTAGTGTCTACTGCAGTATCAGTTGTAATCGTTTGACTATCACCACTTGCGTTATCAGTTACCTTGTTATCTTTATCTGAACAGCCTGCTAAGAGCATTACTATGATAATACCTGTAATCACCCATCTTATTTTTGCCAAGTTATACTTAGTTGTCATTATTATCCTCCTTGATATGGTTAATCTGCTTATCAATCTTATCTTGAATGGCTTCAAGGCCATCTGTTGTGTCAAATTTTATATCAGCATAGTTCATGTAGTCCTTTCTACTTAGTTCTATCATGGACAGTGCTTTATTAGCTTCTATGGATCTATGTTTTGTTAATCGGCTTACTTTGATTCCTTTGTCCGCTTCCAAATACCATAACTGATCTACCAAGTTGTAGAGTTTAGATTCAATCATGACAGCCGCTTCAAGTACAATGAATTTCTTAGGTGTCTCCATTATAAGTTTAGCTATCTTTTGATACATTGCCTCATGCATAATTTCATTGAGTAGATCCAATTGATCTTGCTTGTTAAATACAATAGCTCCAAGTGCTTTTCTATTGATTTCACCTTCTGTGATAATAGCATCACCGAAAGTCTCAATGAGAGATGCTTTGATGGATGTTTCTAACAATAAGTCATGACCTATAAGATCCGCCTCAATAAAAAGTCCTTGCAATTTGGAAGCAATGTAACGTCCAATATAAGTTTTTCCAGTACCTGACCCGCCAACGAGCCCAAGAACAAAGTGTTTATTTGGCTTCATACCAGTTATTTCCAATATGGGCATCTACGGTTAATGGAACGCTGATGGCTACAGCATTTTGCATTTCTTCAATCAGTAGTTCCTGGACATAGTCTTTTTTCATCAAGTGGTGCTTCAATAACCAATTCATCATGAACTTGCAAAATTAGTGTGGAAGACAAATTCTCTTTAATAAGCCTTTTCTCCACGTTAATCATGGCTATCTTGATGACATCAGCAGCACTACCTTGAATTGGCGTGTTCATTGCAACTCGTTCACCAAAAGACCTTTGCATAAAATTACTTGACTGAAGTTCTGGAATAGGTCTAATTCTGTCATACATAGTTGTTACATAGCCATGTTCCTTTGCTTGGTCGATGGCCTTATCAAGAAACTCCTTAACCTTAGGGTACTTTGAAAAATACTGGTCAATATACTCAGAAGCTTCGGGAACACTGATGTTTAAGTCTTGGCTTAAACCAAAGGCGCTGATTCCATAGACAATACCAAAGTTAACCGCCTTGGCATTACGTCTAAGGTCATCAGTAACTTCTTCAAAAGGTACATGAAAGACTTGAGAAGCTGTCATACGGTGGACATCCAATTCTTCTCTAAACGCTTTTACAAAGGATTCATCCTCAGATAAGTGTGCAAGAAGTCTAAGTTCAATTTGAGAATAGTCAGCATCAATAAATACATGGCCCTCTTTTGGAACGAACACCTTTCGTATTTCACGACCGATTTCTACACGGATTGGAATGTTTTGAAGGTTGGGTTCTGTACTTGAAATCCGGCCTGTTGATGTGACTCTTTGGTTAAAGGTTGAATGGATACGACCATCTTCCATAATATAATCAAACAAACCATCTGCATAAGTTGATTTAAGTTTGGATAACTGTCTAAAACTTAAGACTTTGTCAACTATAGGGTGATAAGGTGCAACTTTTTCAAGTATGTCTGCTGATGTTGAATAACCTGTTTTTGTCTTTTTGGCAAATGGTAGTTCCAACTTTTCAAACAAAATAACACCCAATTGCTTAGGCGAGGCAATGTTGAAAGTTTCACCAGCCATTTCATGAATCTCTAGTACCAGTGCTTCAATCTTTACTGCCAAACCTTGTCCATAAGCTTTAAGTTGTTCACCATCCACTTTAACGCCACGACATTCTATACGATAAAGAACATACAGTAGTGGTAATTCAATACTTGTATAAAGTTTTGCAAGACCCTTTTCAACCACTTTATCTTTGATCTTTGGATAAGCCTTCTTAATAACTCTTAGAGCAGTCACTTGCCTATTGATTAGCTCTTCCTCCTCAAAGTCACCGTAAGTCTTCTTAGATTTGCCTTTGCCTAAGAAATCTTCATCAGCTATGTAGGACATGCCTGCATATTCGCTTGCGATTTTGTCAATCTCATAATGACCAGTAACAGGGTTAATCAAATACATCATAAGAGATATATCTTCTATGGTCATTGTTTCAAGGTCAAGTGATGCCCCTAGCTCATGAAGCTGAAGTTTATAATCGTGGGTAACTTTGGTTATGGATTCATCCTCAATGATGTCTCGAATGAATTCAAATAGATCTGCTTTATCAACCATTGTGGTATCCATATAATAATAGATTTCCTCATCGAATGTATAACTAAGTCCTTGCAGGCTTTGATCATAAAACATATGGTAATGACATGAAGTAGCCCCAATCATTTGCATTCTAGCTGTGGCTATTTGGGTTACTTTCTCAATGGCAATGTTTTCTTCGTCCTCTGTTTCAATGCCATCAAACCTGGATAACAATGTATTAAGATTAAGTCTTACAAAATACTCAAAAGCTTCTTTTGTAAACATATTCTCAATCTTAGAATCCTCAAGTTTAAGCTCTACTGGACAATCGGTTATAATTGTCGCCAATTCTCTACTCATCAAAGCTTGGTCATAGAACTCATTTATTTTGGCTTTTAAACCTTTAGCATAAGTATCTCTATTCTCATAAACTTCTTCGATTGTATGATACTGGGCAATAAGCTTAGTTGCAGTTTTTTCACCCACACCAGGGATACCTGGAATATTATCAGAGCTATCCCCCATAAGACCTTTTACATCAATAAACTCTATAGGTGTGACGTTATAGAGTTCTTTGACATCTTTATCATAATATTGCTCATAAGTGGTTGTGCCACCTTTTGTTTTTGGAATGATAATCTTAACTTTCTTGGTTGCCAGTTGTAGCATATCTCTATCACCTGATAAAAGAGAGACTAAAAGGCCAGCTTCCTCGCCCATTCTTGAAAGGGTTCCAAGAACATCATCTGCTTCGAAGCCTTGCATTTCACAGATGGTTATATTCATAGCTTTTAGAACTTCTTTTACAAGCTTCATTTGAGGTCTTAATTCATCTGGCATTCCTTTACGAGTGCCCTTATAAGCTTCGAACATCTTATGTCTAAATGTTGGCCCTTTTAAGTCAAATGATACGACCACATGGTTAGCTTTTTCTTCATCTATAATTCTAGTGATGATATTAATGAAGCCATATATGGCATTGGTGTATTCGCCTTCACTATTTGTAAGAAGCGGGATGCCAAAAAAGGCTCTATTCATAATACTGTTACCATCAACAAGTAATACTCTATCCATTGTTTACCTCCTGGGTGATATCACACTAATGTGATTACCATCTCTTTAGTCTTCCATATTATAACAAACATTGGTCTCATAAACCAGTAAAAAAAGGCCTTTGCATGGATGCAAAAGCCTTTTGTCTTCTCTAAACTATTCAATTTATTTGCTTAGTTTTACAATGAGTAATATCAGACCTAATAAGGCCATAAATCCTGCTGCCACAAGGGCAATCAATTTGTATGGAATGGAATCATTCTGAGTGGTTTGATCATTCCATTCTTCGCTTGAGTTTTCTGGTGAATCCTGACTCTTCATCACCAAGTTGTCATCATTACTATCTCTTGAAAGTTGAGAATCTGATGCCTTACCCGCGCCAGCTTCTTCACCATCTAGGCTAACAGATTCTTCACTTACAACTTCATCACTAGATACAGCAACTTTCATTGTTACCGTATCAGTTGTTTCTCTTGTTGTTATTTCCAGTGTTGCATCAGCCATGTCAGCATCATTACTTGTAAACATCTCAGCTTCTGCGGATTCTTCTATTACCACAGAACTTTCATCAGCACTGTCAAAGACCGCAACTTCTGCCATCTCAGCAACTTCGACTTCACTAGCCATTTCGGCTTCTTCAGTAACACTTGCAACTTCCATCTTAGCCTCAGACATCTTCTCTTCAGAAGTCATAGTCACATCCTGTGTTTCATAATCGTCATATTGATTCAACCTTGTTAATCCTACAAATCCTACAACAAATACAATGAGTATGGCTGCTGCAGCATTCACATATCTGTAGTTAAATCTTTTCTTTTTCACACTATGTAAGTCAATAACTTTCTCTTCATTGATTCGATTCATCAAATCAGCATGGAAATTCTCAGGTAATGAGGCAGGTTCACTAGTCAATAAAGTCTCTTGGATAGACACATACATTTCGTATTCTTCTCTACAAGCACTACATTCATTGATGTGTTTCTCAAACTGCTTATGTTCTTCTTCTGATAACATTTGGTCAATTGCCAAACTCATTAATTCTCCAGCATGCATACAATCCATGTTCGCTGCCTCCTTTCTTATCTATTGGTACTTCCTCGTCATTAATTTAGACGTAGCTAAGTGGAATTTAGTTCCCGTTTTTTTGATGATTATTTCTTTTAATGCTTTTCTTGATCTGGCTATTCTTGATTTGACGGTTCCAAGATTGCAATCGAGTATGGCTGCTATCTCATCATAGGTATAACCTTGTATATCTCTGTAAATAATCAGTAATTTTTGTTCTTCTTTCATCATATCCATTGCCGAATGGACTTCATTGACAACTTCATTTTTCAGAACTTGTTGTTCTGGTGTAGGCTTTTTGTCTTCGAATTGCCGTATTGGTACTTCATCATCACTTGCTGTCTGGTCCATTGATGTCGTATGAGTGACATGTCGTTTTCGCTTTCTGTACTCATCAATGCAAGTATTCATGGTCAGGCGATGTAACCATGTTCCAAATGCGGACTCAAATTTGAATTTATCAAGATTCTTATAGATTTTTATCAGAACCTCTTGAGCAGCATCGTAGGCATCATGTTCATTCTTAAACATCTGAAGTGCAATGTTATAGACTTTCTTCTCGTAAGGCAAGATGAGTTGTTCAAATGCCAATGCATCGCCTTTAACAGCTTTCTTTATTAACTTGTATTCAAGTTCGTTAGACATTTGACCACTCCCTTCCTTTGAAAATTCAACCTTAATTATTATAACATAAAATATAAAATTTAGCGTGCACTTTTCTATTGCAATTTCACTTTTTCTATGATACTATATAACTCGGTCATTCGTCAGACCCTAGCAAACATGCGAGTATGGCGGAATTGGCAGACGCACAGGATTCAAAATCCTGCGACCTTAAAATCGTGTGGGTTCGACTCCCACTACTCGCATATAATACGAACCTCACCATTTATGGTGGGGTTTTTATTATATGCAAATATGTGGCAAAGAGGCGAACGTGGCCTGAGAGAAAATAAAACAAAAAAGCCCATCCTAAGATGGGCTCCACACTACTATTCTTTAACGTCTTCCATATACTCGAAGAGACTTTCAGCCCACTTTACAGCTTCAATATAATCACCGGCTAGTTCTTTTACGTGATAAGCTACAGTTTCGCTATAAGATTCTAAGTGTCTAAAGTCGCCACGTTCATATGCCAAACACAGTTCGTAAGGATACAAATACAAGGTCTCTTCACGTAAAAAATGTTTTGCGTAAAGCTTCAGACAAAGGTAACTTCTGTACAATCTCTTCCATTGGTTCTTGTAATAATACATCAATTACAGATAAGATACCAAGAAGGGACATTTCATCTTCATGTCCAACCAAAACACTTGATTTGCCTGCCATTAATTCCAACATCTTAGACCTAATCATGGCTGTCTTAACCAATTCAGAAGAACTGGCTTTACCAAGATTCTGAACCATTGCTAAAGATAACCATTTGGTGAAGGCATCTATACCAAGAATGGACAATGCATGATGGATGGATGTAATTTGAGTCCCAAGTGTGAAGTTGGAATTCACGAGTCTCAATAGTTTGTAAGTTAAAATAACATCTATTTCAATAATTTTAGTGATCTTCTTATAATCAGGGTCCTTTTCATATAGGGCTTCTATGAGTCTGACATACTGAGTTGAACTAACGCTTAACTCTTTGCTTTTGATCATAGTAGGCTTGGCAAAAAAAGTATCCCTGATAGTAGTTAAAGCCTTGTGCTTTAGCCCATTCGAATTCTTCTCTTGTTTCTACTTTCTCTGCTAAAAAAAAGCTTACCTTGTTTCTTATATTTAGCCAAAATACTTTTGATTTCATCTTTTGTATTGTTGACAAAATCTATTTTCATAATTTGACAATAAGGTAAAATATCTTTGTGAGGATAGTCAACAATGTAGTCATCTATGGCTATGGTATAGCCATCTCTTCTTAATTTCTTGAATTTCTCCATAATCTCATCATCAGGTTCGATTTCCTCAAGTATCTCTACAACCACATTCTTAGTTGATAGCAACTGGGGAATTTCTGACTTGATAAGATGAGCACCAAAATTAATAAATGCTGTTGTGTCACCGATAAGGTTATCAATGCCAAAGTGAAAATAAGTGTTCATTAGAAGAATAGCCGTTGCTACATTAGAAGTAATGGATGTATTATAGAAATTCTTATCACTGTCTCTATAGAGAAGTTCGTAGCCAATGACATTAAGCGTATTATTGAAAATCGGTTGTCTTGCAACAAATATATCCATACACATTCCCCTTTTATGATTGAGACATAGTACTATTATACTATACACTTATACCCTTGTCACTTGACATTATATTAACAAACAAAATCGTACAATATCTTCTTTTCTAAAAACTAAAAAAGACGGCCCAATCAGGACCGTCGCTCTTATAAGTACTTTTTATTTCCCCACATATTACATCGTCTTAACTCGATAAACTCGCTATAAGCTTTCTCTAATATGTGCTTTTCATTTGTAAACTTCAGCAAATGAATGGCTTCATGGTATTTGTAATAGCCTGAGTCCACAAAGTACTCTTCTTTTTGTGGTTTACTATAGTAATTGTTCGCTTTCATTAAGTACCAATTAACATCTTTTTGGACTTGTTCATGTGCGACCATAAAGGAATATTGACTTTTACCAATATATTTAATTATTTGAGCACTAACACCAGCTTCTTCTCTTACTTCCCTTAGAGCTGTCTGTTTATACTCTTCATCTTTTTCAACTGTACCTTTTGGCAAGACCCAGCCTTCATATCTATGCTTATAGTTCTTATACAGCAATAATATTTTGCCTTTATGGATTACCACCCCACCACAACTTACAGCTTCAATCATATTAAGCCTCCTCGTTTATGGGTGTAATCTATTCAAACCTTGTGCTAAGTATACAATTAATCAAGGGAATAATCAACCTTCAAGTAACTGCCGTAGATCTCTTTTGCAATAGGCACAGCATTCAAGCTAGAGCTGCCTACATTTTCTACAATAATTGCTAGAGCAATCTGAGGATTAGATACAGGAGCATAGCCCACATACCATGCATGTGCTGGTCCAGTTGAGTTCTCAGCAGAACCAGTTTTGCTGGCTATTTGAATGGATTCATTAGCCAGAGCTTTGGCTGTTCCACTTTCACTTGTTTGAATCATATAACCCTCTAGCAAAGATGCCATATTTGGTGTCAGAACGGGCTGACCTGCTTCGATTATCTTGCTACTGAGCAGGGTCATATCATCATCCATAATTTTATCAACAATATATGGAGACATCATCACACCATTGTTAGCTATTGCAGCTACAATCATTGCATTGTTAATTGGTGTTACCAAAGTTTTACCCTGACCAATGGCAGTCTCAGATATTTCAGGTTTGCTGCTTTGACTATCAAGAACAAATTGACTCATAGAACTTTCGATTTCTAAATCTAATACCTTGTTGTAACCCAATACACTGGATATCTCTCTTAATCTGTCAGGTTCTAGTTCATGACCTATAGAAGCATAAGATGTATTACATGATAAGGCAAAGGCTTCATTCAGATGTAACCTACCATGAACCTTGCTATTATAACAGTGAATCACTTTTTGCCCAATAATATCTTGCCCTAGGCAATAGTAGAAAAAAGAATCCTCTGGCTTATGTTCAAGGTGTGCCACGGTCGTAATAATTTTATAGGTTGAACCTGGTGGGTATAAACCTTGTGTTGCTCTATTGAGCAGGGATGCTTTATCTTTATCTGTTGAAATGTGACTATAAGTAGTTTCTATAGTATTGGGATTGTAATCTGGTGTTGAGACCATTGCCAATATTTTACCGGTGCTAGGCTCTATGGCTACAATTGCCCCTTTATTTTCACCAAGTAAATCTCTGGCCAATAGTTGTAATGAACTATCAAGTGTAGTTATGACACTATTGCCTTTTGCTAGTGATTTGGTAAAAGGCCCCGCCATTCGTTCATATAGAGTGCTGTTTGTCTTAAGTAAATCTATGTTGCTATAGGCTTCGATACCTGTTTTGCCATAATCAACATAGCCTATTACATGGGCAAAGGCGTTATCAAATGGATACAGACGTTGTACACTATCTCCTATGACCTTACTTTCTGCTAATGCAACGCCATTCTTGTCATAAATAGTACCTCTTATTATTTGGTTCTCAATTGACTCGAGTCTTGGGTTATAATCGTTCATTATAAGATCAGGACTGAGGAAAATATTAAAATATATGATATAACTGCACAAGGATACAAACATCATTACAAACATGAATTTGACACGTTTGAGTGGCTTATTCCTTGTGGCTATTTTTTCCTGTATCTTACCCATAGTTACCCCTTCTTCTTCTTTCGCCTTTTCTTGGATGTGTTAAGGACTATACCTTGTATGATGCCTAGCATTATAAAGGATGTAATCAGTGATGAACCACCATAACTAACAAATGGCAACGTAACGCCTGTTAAAGGTACAAGTTTTGTAACACCACCAATAATTAAAAAACTTTGGAATGCCAGTACCAATAAGATGCCACTACCTAGGAGAAAATCAAAATCTAATTTACTTTTCTCAATTCTGTACAAACCAAATAATAAGAACATCAAGATTATAACAATAAGACCAATACCTACTAGCATTCCCATTTCCTCAAAAATGGCTGAATAAATAAAATCAGTTGTTACCACGGGTATCTTCTCAGGTTGTCCCAAAGTTAAACCACTGCCAAATAAGCCTCCATTACCTATTGCAAAAAAGTGATTGAGCTATCTGATAACCCTTATTATCAATATCAAGCCATGGGTTAAGCCAAGCCTCCACCCTAACTTGTACATGCGGAAACTTCATATATGCTAATAAACCGCCAGATATAGTTAGGAGAAATCCTGCAATAATATAGAATCGATTTGTCGTATAAACATAACACATCAGTATAAAAACGACATAATAGATCAAGGCTGAGCCTAAGTCATTTTGAAATACTTGAATAAACACAAGTCCGCATGTTGCTAAGCCAGAAATGATTAGGATATTTTTTTCATATTTTTTGTAGGTGGAAAACATAGAGGCTAGGAAAACTATGTACAGAACCTTGGACAATCTCAGAAGGTTGGAATGAGAAGGTGCCTATTTGCAACCAATTTGTAGCCCCTCCAATAGTAGCATTGGTCATAAGCAATAAAGAAAATGCAATAATGATGGCTGGGATGCCTAAATACTTGGTAAAGGTAATCTTATCATATAGCCATACAATGAGAATCACTATACTATAGGCAATAGCTGCCCAATAAAGTTGTTTGATGGCTTGTGAAACGTTTAGTCTAGCCAATATGACAAAAGAAATCATCAACAAAAATTGACTTATAGACCAAAGAGGTAACATGGACTTGTAGAAGAACTGATCTATGACAATATTAACAATTATAAAGAGACCTAATGATCCAAGGTATAATAAAACAATGTCCTTAGTAAAACCATGAACATTCATTAACACAACATAACTAATAAGATGCATAAGGACTATGATAATTGGCTGAAGTCTATAAAGACCTTGTACACGCTTGAAATCTTCTTTGAGTGTAGCCATATACTGCATTATCAATGTAACTATAAATACCAAAGTTAATAGGACATTGATGACCGAAACCGTTATGGTAAATGATTCTAACATTATTCAACACCTTTGTTATAATGTCCTCTCGTAAAAGTATCAATTTGATATGGCTCAGTCAATTCTTCGCCCATCATAGCACTTTTCATTAACATGTCGATTGTTTGAGTAGTTTCATTAAGAAAATCCAACCTAAACATACCAACCCCTTGAGACATTAACGCTTTCATTTTATCTATAAGGTAATGAGGTACCCCGTTGTATATATTATTGTAGCAGAATTGACATACCGTCTCGACAGGAACCTTTACACCCTTTCGATCTTCAATATATATAATCTTACCTGGTTCCTTAACACAGCCAGTAGTATTCATTCGGATACAAGCTGCTGATGTCATGACGTTGGTATAACCATAAACGACCATCTCTGATAGATCCGTATTGAGTTGATTCAAATCATGTCTATTAAGCTCTAGTGATGGACAGTAACCAGCATCTGCTTCCAAGCTCTTTAAATAATTGACCGTCGCATTATTCATTATTGACATGCCATAATCCCACTGAATTGGCTTACTTGAAAAATCACGTAAGTATTCATAAACATCCATAGATCTAACCAAATAGCCATCAAGCTCGTCTGAAAGGGAGTCTTTGAGGATCTCCATCATATGCTCATACTCATGTCTAATAACTCTTGGCAGTGCGATATATGCTTCTATACCAGCTTTGTGACATGCTTCTATTGCTACTTTTAATTCTGCTTGTTCAAATGAGTACCATTCAATATAAACTCTTTTTATACTATACCTTAGTATTTGATTTAATTGATTACTATTTTTTAACAAAACTGTTATAGCTTTGTTATCTTTTGGTGTATTGACAACTTTTACTTGTTTTGGTAGAACAACTTCAGCGATTGGCTGTATATCTACACCAAACCATTGGTCCAAACCTTTACGTCTTAATTGGTTCAATTGGCCAATGGGTACAAATATATTAGGGTCATAATCCACTGTCACATCGGAAATAAGCACTGGATAGTCACCAACTTTTAGAAACTGTTTTAGTATTCTTTCTTCGGTTAGACCTTGTGTTTTGGCTTGCTGAACAAGGTCCCCTTCAACAGTAATACTACGTTTAACGTCGTATAATGTTAGTTTCATCGACTGGTTGACTTTGAGTTCAATGGCCATCCAAAGGTATCTTCTTGGAATCTTATCATTGGCTTCATTAATTTTCTCATTGAGTTTCACGCTCTTAATACGTCTTAACTCTTGACCATCTATTACAGGTGCTAAGGTTCTTTCAACAATTTCTTCTTCTCCACTCATGTCTTTATCAATAATGAAAGAATGATAGCTATCATCACTTAAGGTAATTTCTAGACAATCACCTTTAACCACTTTTTTTTCAAAGAATGAAACTTGGAGCTTCAATCCTTTTTTTTGACTAATAACTTTCCCAACAACAAACCCTTGATTCTTGGGATGATTATAGGTTATTAAATCAGGCCCATTGTGGGTATGATAGTAGCCTTGTGTAAAATTCCCTCTGTTAAAAAATCTGTGTCATATCATCTATATCTTTTTGGTCTAATTGAAAAAGACCTTCTTTGATATACTTACTTGTATAGTCCTTATATATTCTGGTCATTAAACCAACGTATTCTTTTGACTTCATACGGCCTCAATTTTGAAGGAATCAATACCTGCATCAACAAGTTCTGGTAGAATCGATATGGCAGCCATATCTTTTGGGCTTAATATATGACTATAGTCAACCACATCACCGTCAATAATTGTCTTATATTTTAGGCGACATGGCTGTGCACACCTGCCCCTATTGCCACTTCTTCCTCCAAGAAAGGAACTCATCAGACACTGGCCTGAGTAGCAATAACACAAGGCACCGTGTACAAAAAGTTTCTATCTCAAGCTTAGACTCTTTTTTGATTTTTCGTATCTCATCAATGGATAATTCTCTTGACAAAACAACCCTAGTCACACCAAGTTTTTCAAGAAACTTCATTCCATAAATGCTATGGCAATTCATTTGAGTGCTGGCATGTAGTTCAATATCATCAAAGGTTTGGCCAAGCAAATCTAGTACGCCAATATCTTGAATAATGAATTTGAAGATACCAATACTGCGTAGGCTATTAACTTCTGCAAGTAATAAATCTATTTCACTAGGCTTTACTAATGTATTAAGTGTGTAATAAATCTGAACGTTAAAAAGACGGCTGTATTCCACAACCCTTTTCAGTGCGACATGATCAAAATTCCCTGCATAAGCTCGTGCACCAAACTCTCCACCGCCAAGATAAACAGCATCACAACCATTGTGTACAGCTGCAATAAAAGCTTCATATGATCCTGCTGGCGCTAAGATTTCTGGTTTTGACATCTAATTCCTCTTTTCATTAAAACAACAAGCAAGGTCAGCTTGGCTGATCTTGCTTCTTATCATCGTCTATATATATGTTTACTTGTTTTCTTCAAATATCTCAATGTATTCGTCTAGTTCTTTCTTGTAACTCTGTACAGCATTTTCCAAATTCTTAATCTGATCGTTAAGACTGGTCTTACTCAGTTGAATCTCAGCCATCTCAGCCTTCAATGCTTCAATCTCTTCATCTTTGGCGGTTAGTTCTGATAACTTGGCTTCTACATCGTCTCTTTCTTTAAACAAATCATCCGCTATGTTAATAGCCAATAAGACATTGAGCAATCTGGTGTTGAGCATTTGCCCATTATCCGAATGCTTGAGTTCGTCCATTTTGTTGTTAATATAGAGTGCAACTCTTTGGATGTATTCTTCACTTTCTTCGCCTGACAAAGTATAAACTGTACCTCCAATAAGTACTTTAGTATTGTTTTTTGATGACATACAAAGCCCCTCCTAACCTCTTCTTATATTAGTAAAATTATATCATATCTAAACAGATTTACAATCCTTAACCTATTAGAACATTTAAGGTATCACCTTTCAGTTCTAGGGTTTCTTTGTTCCATACAAGGATTTTGTATGCTTTAGTATTGGTTATTGCATCAAAAGAATCAATATACTGATAATCAATGGCTGCATGACGTTTATATTCGATAAGGCTCATTTTGACTAGCTTATAGATGGCATCGTCTTGTCCATATAGGTAAAAAAAGCTGACGCCCTCTTTAACGGAATCATCAATAGCTTTTTTACATTGAGACCTAATTTTGCCAATAATATCATACCCATCCAAGGTGAAATCATATACAAGTTTGGCTTTGTGTATACGGCCAATGTCTGTTAACTCATAAATATAGTGATTGGGTGTCACCATCTTGGATGCAATTTCTCCGCTGTCAATAAGCTTTTGTAATATGCCATTGACCGTTCCAAGTGAGAAGCCTGTTCTTTTGGCCAATTGTCGTTGACTTATATCTGGTACATCTTCAATTGTCATAAATATTCTAAGGGTTTTATCCATCTACTTCACCACTATTCTTTGATATCATATCCAAGATGTCTGTAACAATACGGTGTTACAACTCGACCTCTAGGTGTCCTGTTTAGAAAACCTAATTGCATCAGGTAAGGCTCGTAAACATCTTCAATTGTGTCTGATTCCTCACCGATTGTTGCAGCAATTGTATCTAGTCCTACTGGACCGCCATTATATTTTTCTATTAATGTGGTTAGTATTTTTCGGTCATTCTTGTCAAGGCCATTGGCATCTACATCTAACAAGTCAAGAGAATAATTAGCCACTTCCAAAGAAATTATACCGTCATACTTAACTTGTGCAAAGTCTCTAACACGTTTGAGCAGTCTGTTAGCCAATCTAGGTGTTCCTCTCGATCGACGTCCAATTTCTTTAGCGCCATCTACATTTATCTCTACATCCAGAACTTGAGCTGATCTTATAATGATTTCAGTTAACTCATCAATTGTATAAAACTCCAGTCGATGAATAACACCAAATCTATCTCGTAGGGAGATGACAAAAGTCCCATTCTAGTTGTTGCGCCAATTAATGTAAATTTTGGTAAATCTAGACGAATAGACCTTGCTGATGGTCCTTTTCCTACAAGGATGTCGATGACATAATCTTCCATAGCTGGATACATAACTTCTTCAACCTGACGGTTCAATCTATGAATCTCATCAATAAAGAGTATGTCTCCTTCTTGTAGGTTATTTAAGATGGCAGCCATATCACCCGGTTTCTCAATTGCAGGCCCAGAAGTTACTTTGACATTAACACCCATCTCATGTCCTATGATACCAGCAAGGGTCGTTTTACCAAGTCCAGGTGGTCCATAGAACAAAACATGATCAAGTGGTTCCTCTCTGAATTTGGCAGCCTGAATAAATACTTTTATATTTTCCTTAGCCTTTTCCTGGCCAATATAATCATCTAAACACTGAGGGCGTAGGGATCCTTCAATATGTATATCTTCCTCTACAAGCTCTGTGGTAATAATACGCTCTTCCATAGTGACTCCAATCAAACGCTATAGTATAGCTAATTTCTTCAAGCTTCTTTGATGATTGCCTCAACACTTCCTAGTTCTGATAAACCTTTGACAGCCATCAACGCTTCGTGATTACTGTAACCAAGTGCTACAAGAGCTTCAACAGCTTCATTTGCATTTGTCACGGTACTCGATGTTGACACATCACCGTTGATTTGTTCCGTGTAAACTTCCGTCATATCTTCTAGTTTTAATTTATCCTTAAGGTCTAAAATCAGTTTCTGAGCCGTTTTTTTTACCAATACCCGGTGACAGACTAATGGTTTTCACATCACTGGTCATAATTGCCACCCTAAGTTCGTAAGGGCTAAGAGTTGATAAGACACCCATGGCACCTTTGGGACCAATACCATTAACCGTAATCAACTTTTTGAAGACATCCACATCATCTTTGGTCATAAATCCAAATAGAATCATAGCGTCTTCTCTTACGTGTAAATAGGTATAAACCTTTATTTCATCACCTTTTGAAGGCAATTCTTGTATCATAGAACTGGGAACTAGTATTTGATAACCAACATGGTTGGATTCAACCACAATGAAATCCTCACCTATATCCTCTAAATATCCCTTAATATATGCAATCATATTATCTCCTAAGCCAAATCCATTGTTAAAATCTCAAACTATAGTGTTCAATTTTTTAACTATCTTTATTATTCCTTATATACCTACAAATATCAAGGTTAAATTTACGATTTGTCTACTTTTTTCTTGGATTTTTGTGATATAATAACATCGTTAAGTTATCAAAAATATATAGCTATAGAATTATAGAAACATAATTTTGATCTCTTAACGTGATTTGGATTTAACAAACAACAACACTTTGAAATAAAGGAGAACAACTATGAGTGACGATTTAAACAAACAAGAATTAGAGGCATGTGGATGTGATGACAGCTCATGCGGCTGTAGCGATGAATCATGCGGCTGTGATGGAGACCATTCACATAGCCATGACGGATGTGGATGTGGCCATGACCATGGCCATCATCACCATGATACAATAACATTAACACTTGATGATGATGAAGAAGTAGAATGTGCTGTACTTGGTATTTTTGATGTTGAAGAACAAGAATACATAGCCCTACTTCCTAACGATAGTGAAGATGTATTTATTTACACCTATCACGAATCTGAAGCTGGTGAAGTATCCCTAGAGAACATTGAATCTCAAGAAGACTTCGATAAGGTTTCAGCAGTATTCCTTGAAATCATTGAGCAAGAGGGTTCAGACGAAGACGCCTAAACCACTTTAGTAATGGTGAACAAAAAAGGATGACACATTGTGTCATCCTTTTTTTTGTTCACATATCACCTGTCTAAGACAGCATTGGTCCTCAGTTGCCAATTTTAACAATTCCAGATGGTGTCAGAATATAATTTACTTTTTTGATCATATGATTCTACCGGTAAGGGTTCTTTGCATAAATGACTATCATAAGTCATACCAATATAAGTTGCTTCTGGATGGCTTCTAATTAATCGGTCATAGTAGCCACCACCATAACCTATACGATAACCGGATGTATCAAACACTATACCCGGAACCAAAACAAGATCTCCTTCTTGTGGTATAGCTATTGGTGTCTGACTATTTGGTTCCATAATCCCATAGGAATTGATAACTAAACCATTAAAACCATCAACTTTATGAAAAGTCATAAGACCATTCTTTTTCATAACAGGTGCATAATAGTTTTTCTTGTTAAAGGTATCAGATTCTGTAATGCCATATGTATCAACTTCATTATTGAAGCTCATATAACCGTATACAGAAGAAGACTCCTTATATACATCCATAGTTGTAAGAGTCTTCATAATCTGTTTGCTATAGTCACGAACTTGCTTAAAGTCCATCTCTTTTCTTAAGTGAAGGTATTTCTTTCGATAATAGTGTTTATCTAACATTCTTAATCCGTTTTCTTTTTTAGTGGTGTGGTTGATCCATCTTCTTCTACGAAGCGCACACTACTCAGTGTTTGTCGCATACCATTACGCCAATTCTCAATATACTCTGCTCTTAGTTCTTTTTGTTCTGCAAGTTCTGCTTCGTTTAAGCCTTCTGTCTTTGACTTCTTTGCTAGAAAATTAATACGATCGACTTTCTTTTGATCCATTCGTAATGCCTCCTTGATTTATTACTATGCTCTAAATAATGTACCTATATGTTCACCTTCAAGAATTGATTGAAGGATATGAGGTACTTCTGAATTAGCGATAATCATATCGATGTTATGACTATTAGCAATCTGTCCAGCTTGTAACTTGGTAATCATACCACCAGTGCCTAACGAAGTGGATGAACCTGTAGCCATTTGTAGAATCGTCTCGTCTATATATGAAACTTCGTCTATTAGTGTGGCTTTATGGTTTTCTGATGGATTCTCATCATAAAGTCCATCTATATCTGACAATAAGATTAAGAGGTCTGCTTCAACGATCTCAGCTACTATGGCAGATAAGGTATCGTTATCACCTACAATAATTTCATCAGTAGCAACCGTATCGTTCTCATTAACAATTGGTATGACACCATAATCAAGAAGTGCCTTGAAGGTATTGACTGCGTTACGTTTTCTATCTTCATGCTCTAGGATGTCCTTGGTAATTAGGACTTGACCCGGTACAATGTTATACTCTCTAAACAGCTTGTGGTATATCATCATCAATGATGCTTGGCCCACAGAAGCGACTGCTTGCTTCTTCTCAATCTCAGATGGTTTCTCTGATAGATTCAGGGCTGAAACACCTACGGCTTGGGCACCTGATGATACCAATATCACATCTTTGCCACTATTTTTTATGTCAGCCAATTGCCTGATCAGTCTTTCCATCTTAATCAAACTAATATGACCTGTTTTTTCATGTGTCAATGAGGATGACCCAATCTTGACAACAACTCTGTTTTTTTCTGCTAAATACGCTCTATCAGACATAACAATCTCCCTATAAAAGAATTCGTTTCATTTTACACTATTTTATAGGGAGATGCAATGTTTAAGCTATTTACTTGTATCAGTATTTGATGGATTGCTATCGACGACTTCACCTTCTACCTTAGTAGAATTCTTTAGATTCTTCTTTTGGCTCTTTCGGATAAAGTGTACAAAGATAAATACAATGACACCAAATACAATAATTCCTGGGAACTCAACTATAACAAATACGATAAAATTCTCAAAGCCATCTTTAATTTCAGTAAAAGTTTCATCAAGACCTTTGCTGATACGTTGTCCCATTGTCACAGCCGGTTGTTCAATAACCGTCTCCTCAAACACTTCTTGTAAACGCACTTCAATAGTTGAAAATCTAACTCTGTCAGACAGGTTCCTAAGACTTGATGTATAGCTTTCAATTTCATAACGGACTTCTTCGAGTGCAAATTCAAGTTCAATAACATCTTCAATGACATCTGACTTTTCCATTATAGCTAGAAGTCTTTCCTCTTGAACGGTTAAAGTCTTTAGTCTTGCTTCTATATCTGTAAACTGGCTAGTCACATCCTCAACACCTTCATTTGCATTAAGTACATTACCAATACCTTGTAAGGCCTCAAAGATTTCTTCAAAGTTCTCAGCTGGAATCTTTAGAACATAAGATGCATAACGACTGTTGTATTCATCTCTATGTGAACTACCTCCACTTATATCTGAGTGAGAAGAATAACCACCATACATATTCATCAGTGTTTTGATTTCCTTGACTGTCTCTTCAAATGTTAAGGACTCCATATAGATAAAGCCTGTTTTGATGATTTTACGATTCTTAAGCGCTTCAGCTGCACTGTCTGTATTGCCGCTCAACTGTAATTCTTGACCGTCGAAGCTTCCACTATCATCATAATCAGCTTCTTCTGTTTCCTCAGTGACAGTTTCCATCATTTTCATATCTGACTTAGTCTCTGTTTTGGTAGATGCACTATCAAAGTAAGCTTCTTCCTTTTTAGCTCCACAACCACTAATTAGAACTATTACTACCATTAAAATTGCTATTATTGCTTTTTTCATTTTGACCTCTCCTTTTTCATATTATGTCGTTTTTACTGACCCACTCCGAAGAATTTTCTTATCTCTATACCTTTTGACGGAACTATCGTAAGTTTTGTTCCAAAATCAATTATAACCGAAAAAACCTTTTCATTTAAGTCAATCTTTGTTAAAATAATTTTAACATGTAAAACGAAAGGCGGACGCAATGAAAAACGCAATAGATAAACTGAACAAACTTGATAGCAGCTTATACGCTCTCGGTTACTCTGAAGCTCTTATACACTGGGATTCAGCAACCATTGCCCCTGATAATTCAGTGGAAGGCAGAGCTGCAGTATTGGTACAATTATCCGAGTGTTATTATAACACACTCATTAACGATGAGGTAAGAGAGACCCTTGATGAGTTGGAAGGAATGAAGGATCAACTAGACGAGGTGACCCTTGGTAAGCTTAATTTCTACAAAGACGAATATGAAGCCACTGCCTGTATCCCTGTAGATGAATATTCAGCCTTCCAAGGTCTTAGAGCTAAGTCTTCTAAAGCATGGGAAGATGCCAAAGCCAAAAGTGATTTTTCAATTTTTGAGCCTTATTTGCAAAAGGTCATTGACTTTCAACGTAAGTATATAGGTTACAGAAACAAGGAAGGTCATCCATACAACACCCTCCTTCATGATTATGAACGAGGTCTTACTGTCGATGTTGCTGATCAATTTTTCAAAGGTCTTCGTGAAACAATCGTTCCTTTGGTTAAAAAAATCTCTGATAAGGAACGTGAATTCACTTCACCTTTTACAGGCGTCTTATACCTTCAAAGGGACAGGAAGCTTTCTCCGATTCCATACTGGATAAGTTAGGGTTCAATAAAAAATCAGGCCTTATTGCAGAAAGTGTACACCCTTTTACTATGAACCTATCAAGAGATGATGTTCGTATTACCACTCATTATTACGATGACAATGTACTCTCAAGCATCTATAGTACGATTCATGAATGTGGCCATGCTATCTATGAGCAAAATGTTGGTGAGAACCTTGGTTTTAGCCGAATCGCTACTGGTACGACTATGGGTATTCATGAATCTCAATCACGCATATACGAGAATAATGTTGGGCGTTCAGAAATATTCTGGCAAAGCTATTTGCCACTACTAAGGAAAGAGTTCCCAGACCAATTGGCTACAGTTGATGCTAGAACTTGTTACCTTGGTTCAAATGATGTACATCCGTCACTTATTCGTATAGAAGCTGATGAGCTTACCTACTCTTTGCACATAATGGTTAGGTATCAACTTGAAAAAGAGATTATGGAAGGCAAACTAGAGGCCAAAGACTTACCAGGTGCTTGGAACAAATTGTACGAGGAATATCTGGGCTTAACGCCACCAGATGATGCGAGAGGTGTTCTACAAGATGTTCACTGGTCAGAAGGACTCTTTGGTTACTTTCCTTCCTATGCCCTTGGCAGTGCCTATGCTGCACAATTTGAAGCGGCTATGAACAAAGACTTTGACGTAAAAGACGCCATTGCAAAAGATGAGTTAGGTAAAATAAAAGATTGGCTCAATGATAAGATTCATAAGTATGGTGCAACTAAGACACCTGCACAAATAATCTTGTCGGCTACTGGCGAAGACTTTAACCCAGACTATTTTATAAACTACTTAGTCAATAAATTCACTGATATATATGATTTGTAAATAAAGGATTCTTATATCTAGAATATAATTAAGTAAACAAACCCTCAGCTCTATAGAGCTGAGGGTTATTTTTTTTCAAGGAGCGTGTTACTACAAACTTATTATAGTGACTTAATAATGGATTCTGCAACTTTGATACCATCAAGTGCAGCGGACATTATTCCCCCTGCATAGCCTGCCCCTTCACCACATGGGTATAAGCCGGCTATTGGGCTCATATAGTTCTCATCTCTGTCCATTCTAACAGGTGATGAGGACCTTGTTTCCACACCTGTTAAGATTGCATCGCCGTTATTAAATCCTTTTATTTTGCGCCCAAAGGCATGTATCCCTTCTAACAAAGCCTCATTAACAAATTCTGGTAAACAGTCATTTAAGTTTGACAGCTTATAATGTCCCTTTATATTAGGTTTGATTTTGCCAAGTGTTGTTGAAGCCACTGATTTCTCATAATCACCAAATCGTTGGATTGGTAAAGTATAGTCAGCCCCGCCAATGTCAAAAGCCAAGGATTCCCATTTTCTCTGAAATTCCATGCCTGCCAAGACATCATCAGAATCAAAGTCGTCAGTATGGACATTAACCAGTACTGCACTGTTGGCATTGACTTCATCTCTTTTAAAATTAGACATACCATTACATACAACACGTCCTTCTTCTGATGCTGCATTAACAACAAAACCACCTGGACACATGCAGAAAGTATAGACGCCACGACCTTTACAGGTCCTATATGTTAATTTGTAATCAGCTACAGGCAGGGATTTGTGTTTATAGCCATCACCATATTGTGACTTGGAAATGATATTCTGAGGATGTTCAATTCTAAGACCTACAGCAAAAGCTTTCTGTGTCATTGGCACATTTTGCCTAACCAGTGCTTCAAAGGTATCTCGCGCGCTATGACCAAGGGCCAATACTAAGTTATTAGTTTCTAACCGTTCGTCATTACCTTCATGGTTAAGGGTAACACCACTTAAACCAATGGAATCATATTCAAGTCCTGTCATTTTGGTAGCAAAGCGAACATGACCGCCAAGTTCAATAATTCTATTTCTAATCCCTTTAACTACATTGATCAAATAATCCGTTCCTATATGGGGTTTGCTCATGTATCTTATTTCTTCTGGCGCACCCATTTCTATAAATGTATCAACTATTTTAATAATACGGTGCATCTTGTCTTTAACACCAGTATTAATCTTGCCATCAGAGAAAGTGCCTGCACCGCCTTCGCCAAATTGTATATTAGATTCAGTGTTAAGTTTTTTTGAAGCAAAAAAGTCCTCAACATCTTTTAGCCTTTGATCAACAGGTTTACCTCTTTCGATGACAATTGGTTTAAGACCTGCTTCTGCTAATATTAGAGCGCAAAATAAGCCAGCAGGACCACTTCCTACAACCACTGGTTTCTTAGAAATATGTCCACCGACTTCTGGGGCTTGGTACTTAGGTTCATCTATATAGTATTTGGTATTGGCAAGTTTTTTATTGCCTTTTTCTTCCTTTATGTAGACATCAATATTATAGACAATGAATAACTGATGCTTTTTCCTAGCATCAATGGATTTTTTTTGCAATCCTATAGTCATAATTGCCACTAAACCCGTATTTTCTTTTAATCTGACTACGAATTTCTACGTCATCATGTTCAAGTGGTACTTTGATTTGTGTTACCCTATAAAAACCCATCTTAACCTCTATTCTTCGCTGCATTGATTCCGGCTACATAGCCAGAACTCCATGCCCATTGTAAATTGAAACCACCACAATCACCATCCATGTCTAGAATCTCACCACACAGATAAACATTGGGGTATTGAAGGCTTGATAAGTTAGTTTCATTCACTTCACGACAATCTACTCCGCCTGCGGTAACTTGTGACTGATTCCATTGATTGGTTCCTGTTATTTCTACCTTAAAATGCTTAAGCCATGATACAATTAAGCCCCTTGTAGCTTTGCTAATGTCTGCTGCTTTCATGGTCATATCAAAGTTATTATCTTTAATCAAGGGTACAATCAGTTGTTTAGGCAACAAACCTACGAAGAAGTGATCTAGTGTCTTTCTAGGCATGTTCTCTATACGCTGAATCATCAACTCATCTAAACTATCTTCATCCATTCTTGGCAGTAAATCAAGTTCTACAGATATTTTATCTATACCTTTATGGACTGCTTTGGAGGCTTCCCTACTTAATTGAAGTATAGGCGGCCCGGATAAGCCATAATCGGTAAAAAGCACTTCACCATAGTCTGAATCAACTTTAACATCATCAATGTATAAGTTAACACCAGCCATTACCTTAGTCCCTTTTAGATGTTTCAAATAGCCATAATTTGACTTCAGTTGAACTAAGGATGGGTATAAGTCACTTTTCTTCATACCAAGACTATCAGTCAGCTTAAAACCACTACCATCAGATCCAAGATCCGGTGTTGACCTACCACCTGTAGCAATAATAAGTGAATCAGAATAGTATTTTTTCTCTTTTGTCGTAACAACGATTCTACTAGAAGCTTCAACTGCTATAACTTTACTGTTACAATCGATTGAAACACCCAAATGTTCTGCTTCATCCCTTAGGACATTCAGCACCGAAGCTGCTTGCAATGAAAAGGGGTATAGCTTTCCTTCATCAAGTTCAAGAATTTCTACTCCAATTGATCGGAAAAAATCTCTTGTGTCTTCAAGATTAAATTGCTTATAGATGGAATCAAATATATTTTTAGTATCTGAATGGAATCTAGAAGAGGTCATAATCTCATTACTTAAATTACAACGGCCATTGCCTGTTGCAAGAATCTTTTTGCCAACCCTATTTTTATGTTCAAGTATGGTCACTTTGGCTCCTTGACGTGCAGCAATGATGCTTGCTACTAAGCCCGATGCACCACCACCTATAATAATCACTTTATTCTTAGCCATCTTTACACCCATTTCATCTTTCTAGCAATACGTAACAATCTCTGTCCCATTGGTAATGATGATAAAATTGCTTCTGATAGGCCACCAAATCCAATAAAGGCACCAACATAAACAATCATTGCAATTAGAATTGAAATCAAGGTAGCTGTTGTATTGTTGTTAACAAAGGCCATCAACATCATATGTGATAACAATGCTGTCACGCCCATAATCAAGCTTGATAAGAAAGGAATACCAAACACAGTCTTATAATCAAGACTTAGGTGGATTTGCTTTTGCAAACTGTTAAAGTTGAGTATGGCAACAACAAAACCAAATGTTACCCCACTAATAATCGCACCAATCAAACCAAAATCAAAAACATAGAGTAAAACAATAATCAATACTACTTTGACTCCAACAGCAATTAAGGCATTCTTAACAGGAATTTTCACCTTATTCAGACCTTGTAAAATACCAACACAAATAGCCGATAAGCTAAAGGTCATAACGCTAACTGCCCCTATTTGCATTACAAGTGTGACAGCATCCAAATCATTATTTGGGAAAATAAACAACATGTCAAGAATAGGTCTTGCAAGAAAACCTAAACCAAAAGCTGCTGGCATAGCTATTAACAAGACAATTCTTATGGCAACTTTGGCCTTGTTCTTAACAATAATAAACTCTTTCTTGGCTAAAGATGCTGTAATGCTTGGTATTGAGGCTGCTGATAAAGCCGCACTTATTGAGACTGGTAAAGTTATTAAGATTAAGTATTTGGATGTTAATATACCGAACTGAGCGGCGGCATAAGCTTCACTATACCCTTTGAATGTAAGGGCCCTTTGAAATAATACTGTATCAATTAGTGAAGCCAAGTTGTAAGCCGTTGATCCAATTAGCATAGGTGCAACGGTCATTAGAATAATCTGCCAATAATCAAATAAGGCTTCTGTTTTGACACTTGAGACCCTGTCATTAGCCATTCTTTTATTAAACATTGGTTTGGCCATAAAATAGATTAAGACGATGAAGACCAGTCCAAAGATAGCTCCCATACCTGTTCCAAGGGTTCCACCTGCTGCACCTTTTTGAACTGTAACTTTCATGAACATATAGGCAAACAAGAGACTGAACCCTGCGTTAAAAATTTGCTCCACTATTTGTGAAATAGCCGTAGGAACCATTGTGTTCATGCCTTGGAAGTAACCTCTAAAGACCGCCAATACAGAGAATATAAGGAGTGCCAAAGACAAGGACCTTAAGGCGCTGGCTGTCCCTGGGCTTGATACAATGTACTTAGCAATTAAGTCTGCCTGGAAGTACAGTATGGATGAGGTTACTAAGCCTATTAAAGCACCAAGTAGTAAGGCTGCTTTAAACACTTCATGGGCTTCCTTGTATTTTTTTAAGGCTACCTTCTTAGAGATAATCTTTGACAATGCTGCCGGGAATGCATAGGTTGATATAATTAGAATAAATGAGTATACAGAAAAAGCACCACCATAATAACCTACACCCTCATCACCAAGTAGATTAGTCAGTGGTATCCGATAGAAAAAACCAATTAAACGAACAATTAAACTAGCTGCCGCAAGTATTGAACCTTGGACAACTAGCCTGTTTGTCGACTTATTCATTGTAGCCATAAGTCACACCTCTCCACCCTACAAATCGAATTTGTAAGGTAATATCTCTGTCATAGGTACTTCTATGATGCCTTTATCTTTATCATCAAATACAATGGACCCGTCCATCATAAACTCGCTCATAACCTGACGACATATGCCACAAGGGTAAGTGTGTTTATGGGTGTCACTTACAATTGCTATCTTGGCAAATGATTTGTCACCTTCTGATACGGCCTTAAAGATAGCAGTTCTTTCAGCACAGTTTGTTGCACCATAAGATGCGTTCTCTACGTTACATCCTGTATATATTTTACCTTCTTTTGTCAAAAGTGCCGCACCTACGTGGAATTTTGAATAAGGTACATAAGCTTTCTCCATAGCTTTATACGCCATTTCAATTAACTCTTTATTTGTCATTGTCATCCCTCGATTCTATTTGACTTATTTGATTTCAAAATAATCCATACGATCATTTGGATACTTACATATCCATGTTTTACCTGTGTTTAGTTCTAGAATATCGCCATTCTCGTCATAATAGATTGTTGAATCATAGTGTGAACTTTTGGACCATGTTATAGGGACATACTTTCCGCGAGTAATATAATACCCTTTACCCTCACCTATTGTTGTCATATCACGTCTTCCAGCATCATCACCTTTAATCACCCATGTGCTAACAAATTGTATGACCACATTGTCAAATGCCAATTGTTCATCGTTTTCTACATCTACATGTGGTACATCAAATTGAAAACGGTTATAGAGCTTACTTGTGTCATCATATTCAAACCAAGAATAGTCAGTAACTGGTGAATAGGATTGATAATTACTAGAGGTCGTATCAAAGAAATTAAGTTTGACATTGATGGCATCGCTTCCACCTTCAAGCAATACTTCTTCCTCTGCAAATACCAATTGGTTATCAAAACCCTCTTGACGATCAAAACGGTAGCCACGTTGTTTGGTTGCAGCCAATACACCTTCTAGACTTGTATAAGCATTATGTGGTGCCTTACGATCATTTGATCGATAAAAGATATCGCTACCAGAATAAATACCATCGATGGATGCAATATTCAATGATTTGAGTGCTGTGTATGCTTGAGGACTGCCTCCAAAATGGACATATGCTGCATCAAAATCTAGAGCAAAGTCTAGGTAGTAATGTCTTGAGCTTCTCACAGGCCCAATTTTTTCACTATCAAAATCTTGAAACAATGCAAACAGCCTGGTTATCTTGCCCTCAACCAAAGCCTCAACAATTATATCAGCTTGGCTAATGCCAGAATGAGGGTATGCGGTGTAAATATTACTAATCATGACACCATAAGGTCTTCTACTAGCTACTTCTTCATCAATATAAAGTCCTGTCAAAGGATTAATCGCCTTACCTGTCAAATCTATTTCTACAACCTCTTCAATTTCTTCTTCTACAACTTCTTCAATTGGAACTTTTTTTTCTTGTGCTTCATTATCTGTTTCAACTGTCTCTTGTCCATCGACTTCTTCAGATATTTCACTTTCAGTATCAGCTTCCTCAACGGCTTCAACCTGAGTGTTTTCCTTTGTTTCCTTACCACCTGAACATCCAGCGGTCATCACTACAATCCCAAAAATCATTACAATCCAAAATCTTTTTAACATTTCTTTCTCCTTGCTTTCTAACTATATAACTTTCTAGCCTTATTCTTATGTCTGTACTTCTTATATCTGCACTTCATATGTCTTTTCACTAAAATACAATGTCTATAAGCTTAGGCAAAAAGACAACCCCACCTACAATAACCGCTATTATTGCTGCTACAAGTGTAGCACCTGCCGCAATATCCTTAGAGTACTTAGCTAATTCATTATACGTGTTGCCACAAACTAAATCAACTGTATATTCTATAGCTGTATTAAGCAACTCAGTCACTACGACAAAGCCGATGGTTACAATAATAATGAGCCACTCCACCATAGATATTTTCAGTAGTATTCCTAACATTATGGTTAATAAGCCAATTAAGATGTGTAATTTCACATTACGCTCTGTTTTGAAAGCTTGATAAAGCCCGTTGAACGCATGAGAAAAAACTTTCTTTTAAATGCCTGTTCTTCATAAGACCATCCTTATCTTGTCATACCCATTGTATCAAGAATCATTTTTTGCCTGTCAATCATTAGTTTTTCTTCCTCTTCATTCATATGGTCATAGCCAAGACAATGGAGAACACTATGAACCACAAGGAATGCGAGCTCTCTTTTAATAGAGTGACCATAGTCTGAACTTTGCTCCAACACTTTATCCCACGATATGACCATATCACCAAGATAGACATGACCTGTTTCTGGATCAGCTACTTGTGCAGCTATGGTTTCTGCCATTGTTTGATCATCGTTATAACTTATCATTGGAAATGATAAGACATCTGTTGGCCTGTCAATACCTCTTTGGTCATTGTTAATGGTCTTAATCTCATCGTTATCAACAACCATCACACTCAGTTCCAGTGGCATATTTATCCCTTCACATTCCAGTGATACCTTAATAGATTCCTCTATTAATTGATTATAATCTGAACTTTCTGGGCCATAAACCCATTCTATGTAAGCACTCATATTTTTACCTATCTCTTTTTTATTTATTGGTTGGGTACTTGACTCTATCATGGTACATGCCATTATAGACTTGTAAAAAAGCATCTGCAATCATAGGCAGTTCTCTAATTTGCAGCTGACATTCCTCCAATTGATGGTCTTTGAACTTACCGTTAATGACATCCTTGATAATATAGTCAATCTTATCCAGTGTTCGTTCAGCCTCACTAAGTGAGCGTACATAAGCTTCAACACAATCAGCCAACATTACAATTGCAGCTTCATTGGTCTGAGGTCTGGGACCACTATATCGAAAATCTGCTTCATCATATGCAACGCCGTCCCCATATTGCTTTGCCTTATGATAGAAAAAACCAACCAATGATGTCCCATGATGTTGCATAATGATATCAAGTACAGCTTTTGGCAACTTATGTTCTTTAGCTAACCTAACACCATAATCTACATGTTCGATTATAATCCTTGCACTGGCGTCTGCGGCTATGGCGTCATGTGGATTGGCTCTTCCATCTTGATTCTCTATAAAATAATTAGGTTCTTTTAATTTGCCAATATCATGATAAAGCGCACCGGTTCTTGCTAATAACGCATCAGCTCCAACGTGAGTTGATGCACGTTCAGCCAATGATGAAACCATCCTAGAATGATGGTATGTTCCAGGTGCTTCTACCAATAGTCTTTGCATCAACTTGTGATCAGAATTCACAAACTCCAGTAACTTAAGTGGTGTTACCACTTGGAATATGGTTTCCCAAAGTGGCAAAGAACCAACAACAATAATAATTGTCAAAGCACCATTGGCAGCTGCCAATAAAGTGTTTCCTGCATTCAATGTCTCTCCAAGAATATAAGCAACTATGTTATAGAATATACTATTAAATATAGACACTGTGGCAGCAACAAAGAATATCTTGGTACGCTCCTTAGCAAGTACAACCAATAGTGCTGCTACAATCCCAACAATTAAATAATAGACGTAAAAACTCTGGGCCATCTGTCCAATAAGCCCTACAATCATTACACTGACCATATGTGTGACAATAGCCAGTCGTCTATCTAACACTAAGGCAATGAGCATGACGCCAATCAACATTGGCATAAAAAGGTAGTTTTGTTGAACCAAGAGCAAACAGACAGTCACCATTAAGGTGGCAGTCACAATTAGAAATAAGAGTCTATTGAACTTGATTTTTCTGTGATACAAATAAACATAATACACATAGACAATCAAAAGTACAGTAACAAGAATATTCTTAATCACTATCATTCCATCATCTGTATTATCGCGTAACATAATGACATTCACAAAAACAGCCATCAAAACAATTGGTACAACTGTTGATGTAATAAGTAAAATCCGTCTCCCAAGTTTTTTCAAACCATACCTACTTTCTTCGGCTGTTTGCTTTATCGTACGTTTTCTTATTTACTGGTTTATTAGCTTTATTCTTAGCTTCAAAGGATTCATAGGCTTTAACAATTTTTTGAACAAGAGGATGCCTTACAACATCTTCATGGGTCAATTTAACAATGCCAATTTCGCCAATATTCTTTAGAACACGCATAGCCATTTCAAGACCTGATATTTTACCATCTGGAAGGTCTTTTTGAGTAATGTCACCAGTAATAATCGCCTTTGACCCATAACCAATCCTAGTCAAAAACATTTTCATTTGTTCTGGTGTTGTATTTTGAGCTTCATCAAGAACTATAAAAGCATTATCAAGGGTTCGTCCTCTCATATAAGCCAGTGGTGCGACTTCGATCAAACCTTTCTCCATGTTGTTCATATAGGCTTCTGCGCCCATAATTTCATAGAGGGCATCATAGAGAGGTCTAAGGTATGGATCCACCTTACTTTGTAAGTCACCAGGTAGAAAACCTAGTTTCTCTCCGGCTTCAATGGCAGGACGTGTCATTATAATTCTATTCACTTCTTTTTTCTTAAATGCGGTTATGGCATGAGCCATAGCAAGATAAGTCTTACCAGTACCTGCTGGACCAACACCAAATACAATCATCTTATCTTGAATTTGTTTAATATACTCGCTCTGTCCTGCAGTCTTAGCTCTGATATATTTGCCACGAGTCGTTAGGCATATAAAGTCATCAGACATACCTTCTAAGGCTTCTTCTTTCTCTTCCTTTATCATTGATAAGGCATAGTTAACAGTCTGGTCATTAATCTCCACACCCTTATTACTACTTTTGATAAGCTGTTTAATAACCTTTTTGGCTTTAGATATTGAAGCTTCTTCACCGATGATTTTAACCTCACCACCACGATTGATGATTGTGACGCTTAACTGTTCCTCAATTAATTTTATGTTTGTATCAAATTCTCCAAAGACAAGGGTCATTAGTTCATGGGGAATCTGCATAAGAATCTCATTCATAGTCTTTTAAATCCCTTCCTAGCTGTCCTTATATTTTAACACAGTGATACCTTCTGGTAAATAAAAATACAAACTAGAAAAGTGCTTCTATGTGATTATATTACATAATAAAAAGTGCCATGGATTTCTCCACGGCACTGAGTTTTTGGATTTCACAGATTATGAATTTAAAACATTGCGAACAATTTGACTCACAAGTTTGTTATCTGCTTTTCCAGCCAATTGACTTGATAAAGCACCCATAACTTTACCCATATCCTTCATAGATTGGGCACCCAGTTCATCTACTGTCTTTTTTACGATATCTGTAATTTCATCTTCTGAAAGTTGTTTGGGAAGATATGCCATCAAAATGTCTATCTCAGCAATAAGCTCATCAATCAAATCTTGACGTCCACTTTTTTCAAACTCAGGCAAAGCACTTTTACGTTTCTTCACTTGAGATGCAACAACTTTCACATACTCTTCTTCAGTCATCTCTATCTTATGGTCTTTTTCCATTTGAAGAGCTGCAGAACGAACAGATTGTATCGTATTTTTCCGGACTGTTTCCTTGTTCCTCATTGATTCCTTAAAATCATTGAACAACGTTTCTTTTAAACCCATATCGGACACCCTACTTCTTAGAATTTACGTTTTCTAGCAGCTTCAGACTTCTTCTTACGCTTTACACTAGGTTTTTTCGTAATGTTCTCTCTTTCGGATTTCCTGCATGATACCAGCTTTTGCACAGTTTCTCTTAAATCTTCTAAGAGCACTATCAAGAGATTCGTTGTCTCTAATTGTTACATTTGACATAGTAAACTCCAACCTCCCTCCAGTTGCGTATTTTGCTAATCCTACAACTAAGGGTAATAATTTAGCACTATAGTAGATTATAACATAATATTCCCATTCGTCAACCTCTACACATGATTTTTATAAAATTTTTACGAATGTTATCGATTTACTCAAAATAGTAACGATAATATCCATTTTCAAGAATAGGCTCATAATCCATATAACTGCCGATATGGTCCGTAATAAATGTATTGGCATGGTCTATCTGATGTTTGTCGTAGTCGGTTAATTCAATAGCTTCTGGCACCTCTAAAGTGCTTATTACGCGTACTGCTTCTGCTGACCAATGGTTGTATGTAGTCATATAGCCTACATCACTTATATAGGGTCTATGATGGTCCACTCTAGATATTCCAACTTCGAATATCATACCTATGTCAGTATCATCACCATTATTGTAGGTCGATCTCTGCGATGATATAAAATTACCCAAGGAGTAGATAACAACAGCTTTTTTTTGACTCGCCATTTTCCATCACATTCTCTCTTACTTCCATAGGTTGAATCACATGAGGGTGGCCACCAAATATAATATCTGCTCCCGCTTCAAATAATCCATCAATTATTGGTTGTTGATAATATCGATCTGGTTCAATGACATACTCATTCCCGTAGTGCAACATAACAACAACAAAATCCGAAATATTTGTCGCTTCCTGAACTTGACGGTTCATCTGTTCAATATAAGAGCTTTCGTACATATCCAGATGATTGACCATATAATCATCTTCCTTATCTAGTACAAATCCATTTAAGCCATATGTATAATTAATAAATGAAAATGTGATACCATCAACGTCCACAAGTGTCAACTCTTTGGAGGCTTCTTCTGTTTGGTAGGTGCCTGTGTGTAAGAGACCAACTTCATCCAAAACATCTATGGTTCTAATTACGCCAACTTCCTTGCTATCAAGACTATGATTATTTGCCGTCGATACAAAATCAAAACCTGCTTCTTTGATGTTTGTGGCTAAGATATCTGGTGTATTAAAGCATGGATAGCCACTATAAGCTTTGTAGAATTTCTCAACGTTGATTCGCCTTTGTCCATTAGGGCCTGCTAAAGTAGTTTCTAGGTTACCAACAGCAAAGTCACTTGCAGATATATAGGATTGGATGTATTCAAAGGATTCTGAAAAGTCAAAAGTACCACCATAATCAGCTTTGATTAACTGTGTACGATGGACCATAATATCGCCTACTGCACTAAGTGAAATCCTCTTAATTCTGACGTTTTCATTTTGTCTTTCATTCACTATTGTGTTTCGAGTGACAGTTGTTTGTAAGTCTGTAATTGATCTACTAGCTTCTACAGGCGCTTCTGCTGGTAATAAGGCTCCCGATGTTTCATTCACAGTAGCAGTGTCAACCGTAAGCCTATAACTATTACCAGAAGAACATGCACTCAAAAATACGACACTTGAAACAATACATATGAACTTCACTATTGCTTTATATATATTTAAATTCATGAGCCATCCTTTCTAACTACAAAAGCTGCCTCCAAAAGCAATTTCTTACTTTAGCAGAGACAGCTTTATCCTACAATTATTATAACACTACACTTATGCTAGTTGTGTGGCTAAGACTTCTTCCGCTTTGGCAATGGCTTCATTTAACTTTGAAGCATCTTTACCACCAGCTTGTGCCATGTTTGGACGTCCACCACCGCCACCACCAACTACTTTGGCAGCTTCACGGATAATGTTACCTGCATGGGCACCAAGTGCTACCGCTTCATCAGAAGCCATAACTACAAGACTAACTTTGCCTTTAGCTGCGGTTGCAAGTACAACAACACCTTTGTCTAATTTTGATTTGAATTTGTCACCCATATCTCTTAGACTTCCAGCATCAATACCTTCAACTACAGCACCTAAATAAGTAATCTCACCAACTTGCTTGGCTTGATTAATCAAATCATCTGCAGCAGAGCTTGCAAGTTTGGCTTTGAGTTTCTCAAGTTCTTGCTTAAGAGCCTTGTGTTCATCTAATATGTTCTCTATCTTAGTTAGGACATTGGCAGGGTCTGCTTTAACTTTCTTAGCGACACTTTTAACCAAAGCTTCCTTCTCTTTGTAGAAGTTCAGTGCATTGACACCTGTAAGTGCTTCTATACGTCTCACACCAGCAGCTACACCACCTTCTGAGACTATCTTGAAGGTTCCTACTTCAACAGTGTTCTCAAGGTGTGTACCACCACATAGTTCAACGGAATAATCACCCATACTAACAACACGAACCACATCACCATATTTTTCACCAAATAGTGCCATGGCACCTTTTTGTTTGGCTTCTTCAATTGGTAATTCTTCAATAACTACAGCCAATTCTTCAAGAACCATAGCGTTCACTTCATCTTCTACTTGTGCAATTTCATCGTCTGTCATTGCAGTAAAATGCGTAAAGTCAAAGCGTAATCGTTCATCATTTACAGAAGAACCTGCTTGTTCAATATGTTCTCCAAGAACATTCTTAAGGGCTTTTTGTAGCAAATGGGTAGCACTATGGTTCTTCATTGTAGACTTGCGGTTATCAACATCAACAACCATAAGACTTCATCACCAATAGTAATCTGTCCACTTTCAACAATACCTATATGGGCATACTTGTTACCAATCAATTTCTTGACATCTGTAATTTTCACAATACCATAATCCAAGTGAATCTCACCGACATCTGCTTGCTGACCACCACTAGTAGCATAGAATGGTGTTTCATTGACAAACACAGTCACTTCTTCACCTGCAACGGCTGATTTGACCACTTCACTAGTGGTAGTAAGGGCTGTGACTTTTGTTCTATACTCAAGATTGTCATAACCAACAAACTCGCTTGACATGTCCGGATCTAACTGATCATAGACAGTGGCTTCAGCACCCATGTAGTTTGACTCACTTCTTGCTTCTCTTGCTCTTTTTTCTTTGTGCCTCCATAGCATCTTTGAATTTACCTTCATCAACACTAAGACCTTTTTCCTCAAGAATCTCAAGAGTCAAGTCAAGTGGAAATCCGTAAGTATCATAGAGTGTAAATGCTTTTTCACCATCAAGCTCCTTGCTGTCACTTGATTTGAGTTCTTCAATATAACCATTAAGGATATTAAGCCCATTGTCAATGGTCTCAGCAAAACGTTCCTCTTCAATAGAAATAATCTTGAAGATATAAGCTTCTTTGTCTGCAAGCTCTGGGTACGCATCTTTAGACGTCTCAATAACCACTGCAACCAATTTAGCAAGGAAGTCTCCCTTGATGCCAAGTAGCTTACCGTGTCTTGCAGCTCTTCTAAGCAACCTTCTTAGAACATAACCCCTACCTTCATTACTTGGCAATATACCATCTGAAGTCATAAAGGTTACAGAACGAATATGGTCCGTAATTAATCTGATTGAAACATCTGTTTCTGCATCTTTCAAATACTCAACATCAGCAATCGTACATACTTTATCACGAACTGATTTGATTGTATCTACATCAAACAATGTATCAACACCTTGCATCATCGCCGCAAGACGTTCAAGACCCATTCCTGTATCAATATTTGGGAAGTCAAGAGGTATATATTCACCATCTGGTGTTGCTTCAAATTGAGTAAAGACTAAGTTCCAAATCTCAACATAACGGTCACAGTCACAACCAGGTGCACAATCAGGATTGTCACAACCATAAGCTTCGCCTCTGTCAATATGAATCTCTGAACATGGTCCACATGGTCCTGCACCGTGTTCCCAGAAGTTATCGGCTTTACCTAAACGAATAAGGTGATCCATAGGCACGTTTTCTTGTTCATGCCAGATTTGCTCCGTTTCGTCGTCTTCTTCATAAACAGATATGTACAATTTATCTTTTGGCACCTCAAGAACCTCAGTAAAGAACTCCCAGGCCCATGCGATGGCTTCTTTTTTAAAATAATCCCCAAATGAGAAATTCCCTAACATTTCAAAAAAAAGTACCATGTCGTGAGGTTTTACCTACATTCTCAATATCACCCGTACGTATACATTTTTGACAAGTGGTCATTCTTTTATTTGGAGGTGTTTCTTGCCCTGTAAAATATGGCTTAAGTGGCGCCATACCAGAGTTGATCAACAACAAGCTGTTGTCATTATGTGGAACTAAAGAAAAGCTGTTGGCTCGTAAATGGCCCTTACTTTCAAAAAAGTCGAGATACATTTTTCTTAGTTCATTAAGTCCATAACTCTTCACAATTCTTCCTCCTAAATTATAGTCATAGCAATTCTATATGATATTAGACAATCATATACGCTAGTTCATTATTATAATGATGTTAGAAGGAATTGTCAATGTGATTAGATGGTCCAGTATTCATTGGCTATACCTGTCAAAAGATACTTTTCATTTTCCTCGTCATAAGTGAAGATCATATAGAGTGTTTGGTAATCCATACCTTCGAATTCTTCTTTAAAACCTGGATAGTGATATTCTACAAAGTAATCCCCATTTATGTCATTTTTCCAAAAAGCAAATCCTTCTGCCACATCCTCATAACTCTTAACCATCTTCTCTGGTGCACTAGTAAAATCATGTGACGTAATATAGGCATCAAAATAGTCCATAGGCGTTAACTCTATCGCATCACCTTTGCCTTCATTGTATCCCCATACTAGTTCAGTTTCATATTCCTCAATCATAGACCACGCTTCGAGTCCTAGATACACTGCGCTATCATGTCCCACACTAGGTGCTGGCATAAAATAAACTTCTGAATAGACTTTGTCTTCAAGTTCCCCAAAACGATCTTCATCTATAAGCATCAATATTTCATCACTAAGAGCGTCAATCGTATCCAGCACGTTAGCATTTTCTGCTTCATCATCTGCTCTGCTGGCAACATTTAGATCTGTAACATCAATTGTTGAAGTTACTTTCTCTCTTGATGGCCAATCAAAGAATTCAAAATCCAAAACTTCAGCCTCTTTATCAAATACAAAAAGTACTTGGTATGGCATTTCACCACCATCACCGATTTCTACAGACATCTCTCCATCTTCAAGCCATTTTGTTGCATTGGCACATTGATTACCAAGATTGTCATATATGAAAACTTCAAATAAGTCACCACCATGGGCTATTTCACCACTTATATTAGTAATACTTCCTTTTATATAGATGTAATTGCGATTGGGTTGTTCAGGTAAGCCCATTGCCTCGTCACTTTCAAAAAGTCGAACGTCTTCTACATAACCCATTATGTTGGTAAGACCAAATACTGAATCCACTAAATATTCTATGTGATTTTCCTTTTCAATTGGCAAACCGCCTAGATCAGCTATGACTGCATCAACTTCTTCGATACCACCTTTTGATATAATCAGTTTATAGTTACAGGCTTCCGACTCATTGTTGACAAACTCTAGTAGTCCGTCCCCTTTACTAAACTCATAATAATTACTTTCCTCACCGTAATACATAATCACACCATCGGCATCTTCATCCGGCATAACTTCTCTATAGGTTAAAGTCAAAGGAACACTTAAGACGCCATTATAGCCAATTCCAAGTTTTTCCTTAGCTTCTATGTAATAGGACACTTTTTCTCCTGGTTCTAATGTTCCAACCATGAACATATCATATTCAACATGTATGGCATCACTGATATCTCTCATTTCACCTTTTGAATCATCCTTTAGAGCTTCATGATTATCATCTTCAGCAGAAACTTCTGTGTCCTCATCACCAGAAGTTTCTGCCATGTCTTCTTCTATATCTTCAATGGCCTCCTCAGCTTCCAAAAGCGCATCTTCTACATCATCCTTGATATCATCTAGAGATTCCATAGCCTTACCGGCCTCTTCTTTTAATTCATCCACCTTCTTAAGGGCATCACACCCACTACTAACAACCATTAGTATAACCATCAAAAAAACTATCACTATCTTTTTCATCTTACTCTCCTTTTGTCTTTAAGTTACAGACGCTTCATTAAGTAAAGTATAAAAAAAAGTGGTCTTACGATTCAAGAATCGTAAGCCACTGCTTTAATGACTTGGTGCATTAGTTTAGTTGGTATGATGACTTAAGTCACTTTGTCTTATAAGTGACTAAGTCACTTATAACACCTTTATCTATCATATTCTGTAGAGCTCTTATGACCCCATATTTACCATGGAACCATGTTAGCCCACCTTGAAAGTAAGCTGTATAAGGTGGTTTGATTGGTGCGTCTGCACTAAGTTCAATACTAGACCCTTGAACAAAGGCTCCAGCTGCCATAATAACAGGTGCATCATATCCAGGCATATCCCAAGGCACTGGTACAACGTGGCTGTCAACAGGTGCAGCCATCTGTACGCCTTGACAGAAGGCCAAAACCCCTTCTTCTGATTTCATATTTATAGCTTGAATGATGTCATACCTAGTCTCATTACTGGCTGGTCTTACTTCATAACCTATGCCTTCAAATACTTTTGCCACAAACAAGGCAGTTTTGTGTGCTGAGGCTACAACTGTTGGTGCCAAGAAGAAACCTTGGAACAAACTTTGGTTAATCCCAAGTGTTGCGCCAACTTCTTTACCAAGTCCTGGTGCTGTCAATCTATAAGATGCCATATCAACACAGGCTTTGGTCCCAACGATATAACCACCAATAGGTGCTAATCCACCACCTGGGTTCTTAATAAGTGAACCAACAATCATATCAGCACCAAAATCTATGGGTTCTACCGTTTGAACAAATTCGCCATAACAGTTGTCCACCATACATATCACATCTGACTTAATCTCTTTGACAAACTTTATGATCTGACCAATCGTCTCACATGATAAGGTCGGTCTAAGGTCATAACCTCTTGACCTTTGGATTGAAACTAATTTGGTACGGTCATTGATTGTTGCCCTTATGCCATCATAATCAATGGTATTATCATCTTTGAAATCCACTTGGGCATAAGTAATGCCAAATTCTTTTAAAGAACCTGGCGTCTCTCTAATTCCAATCACTTCTTCTAATGTATCGTAGGGTTTACCTACGGGTGATAATATCTCATCACCTGGTCTGAGTTGACTTGATAAGGCTATGTGGAGTGCATGGGTTCCTGAAATCAATTGTGGACGAACTAAAGCAGCTTCCGCATTAAATGCGGAAGCATACACATCTTCTAGAGTGTCTCGCCCTAGATCATTATAGCCATAGCCAGTGGTTGCAGCAAAGTGCATATCACTAACCTTATTGTCTTGCATGGCTTTTAAGACTTTAAGTTGATTGATTTCAGCAATCTTATCAATCTCTAGGAATTGATCTTCAAGAGATTTCAAAGCACCACTGACATAGGCCATCACTTCATCACAGATTCCAAGACTTGTATACATCTTGTCTGTCATAAACTGACATCCTTCCTCGTTACAGTTTCGTTTATTGTTCTTCTGTCATTAATTGTACTTCTTTAGCAGGTATAACAGTTGAAATAGCATGCTTGTAAATCATTTGTTGCTTACCTTCAGCTTCTAAGATAACAATAAAGTTATCAAATCCTCTGACAGTTCCTTTAAGTTGGAAACCATTGGTAAGGTAAACTACCACTGTTATTTTGTCTTTTCTCACCTGATTTAGAAATACGTCTTGTAAATTAATAGGTTTGCTCATCTTTTTTTCGCCCCCTAGTGAGATATTTTTTTTCGTTATATCTTATTGTATTACAAAATCTTCTTTTCTTCAATATCTTTTAATAGAATATTGACAATTCCATTCACATCCTTCAAAAGTAGTGACACATCTACCCATTGTACTAATGGATCACGTTTGAACCAAGTAAACTGTCGTTTGGCAAATCTTCTTGTATCTCTTTTGAGTATTTCTAGGGATTCCTCTAATGTACAATGGCCTTCTAGATAAGCAACAATTTCCTTATAGCCTAGCCCTTGCATACTAACCAGGGACTTGTCATACCCTTGGTCAAGTAGCCCTTTGACTTCAGCAACAAGGCCGGCGTCAACCATCATATCAACGCGTTGGTTAATACGATCATACAGAATTTCTCGTTCCATAGTCAAAACATAGAAGCCAACGTTATAGATCGCCTCTTTTTTCTTTTCACGTTCATTGTGAACTGAAATAGGCTCACCTGTCTGATTGTAATACTCAAGAGCGCGAATAACACGTTTGACATTATTCTTGTGAATAGTCTCTGTTGAAGCCATATCAACTTCTTTTAGCATTTCGTACAACTTGTCTAATCCCTCTGGTCCTTGGCCAATTGCTTCAAGCTCAAGACGATAAGATTTATCTCCATCATTTTCCTCAAAGTTAGTGTCATATATAATTGACTGTATGTAGAACCCTGTTCCGCCAGCCAGTATAGGTATCTTACCTCTACTACAAATATCTTCTATAGCTTCTTTGACCATAGCTTGCCATTTGGCAATACTACAGCTTTGATCAGGATTTAGAACATCAATCAGATGATGTCTAACCCCTTCCATTTCTTTAGTAGTTACTTTTGCTGTCCCTATATCCATTCCTTTATAGACTTGCATTGAGTCAGCTGAAATAATTTCTCCACCAATGGCTTTTGCCAAATGAACGGATGTTTTTGTCTTGCCTGATGCCGTTGGACCAGCAATCACAATAAGTGGCTTCATATATTTTCACACTTCCTTATTACTGAATTCGTTTAAATTTCTTCTCTAGCTCGTATTTGGTCATGGCAATAATTGTCGGCCTACCATGGGGACAGTGAAATGGGTTGTCAAGAGTCAAGAGATCATCAATTAGCTGTATGTACTCAGCCTTGCTCAACTTATCATTGCCTTTTACGGCCGCCTTACAAGACATTGTCGCTATATCATGTAGGAGAATGTCATACTTACTCTCTGAAAAAACTATCTTCAAGACCGTCAAGAATCTGTAGAAACTGGCCTGATTCTACACTTTATCAAAAAAAACAAAAGGCACTGAACGGATAATAAGTGATTCTTCACCAAAGCTTTCTACTTCAAATCCAAGTTCATCAAACAATTGTTTATGGGCTTGGTAACGACCTAACTCTTGTAATGACAACTCAACCACCACTGGTCTAAGTAACCTCTGACCATAACCTACTTTAGACTCAATCTTACCTAGAAGGCGTTCGTAAAGCACTTTCTCATGGGCCGCGTGTTGGTCTATCATGTAATACTGGTCTTCAAGTTCAACAATCCAATAGGTCTCGAATAACTGGCCGATAATCTTATGAGATTTGACAGCTGATGAATCAATGAATTTGGCCGTCTCAATTTCCACCTGGTCACCCTTGTAGAAATCAGCCTTGGACTTTGCTAAATCTGAATCTTTGGCTATTTCTGCTTGAGCCACATCACCTTCTATAGCTTGCTGACGGTTCATAGAGACTTCAGGGACATGTGAGTTTATGCCTACTTTTGCCTCATAGGTCTTTTTATTTAAGTCCAGTAGATTGATGCTTTCCTTTACCTGTAATGGCTTTGTGACCTCTTCTTTTTTATATTCAAAAGGTTCGTAATGGTTCTTTTTGGCTTCAACCTCTTCTTCTTTGGCTTTACTTTTCTCTGTTCGCCTTTGTTCCTTAGAGTCCTCTTTCTTGTCGAGATTGACTTTAGGAATCAGTTCTTTTGCCAGAAAAGCTTGATTAATACCTTCAAAGACCAATCTATAGACATCCTCTTCATTCATAAATCTGACTTCCATTTTAGTTGGATGGACATTCACATCGACGTCTTTTGAGAGAATTTCAATATGAAAGGATGCAAAGGGGTATCTATGCATCATAAGTTTTGATTTGAAACTATCTTCTAAAGCCTTCTCAATAACTTTACTCTTAATATAACGTCCATTGATATAATAGTTCTCATAGGATCTATTGCCACGACTGATATGTGGTTTACCTACAAAACCTTTGACAGCCATTGTTTCATTGGCATAATCAACCTCTAACAGATTTTTAGCAACCTCTTTGCCATAAACTGCGTAGACACAATCCTTCAGCTTCTTGTTACCTGTTGTGTGAAGTTTAATTTTGCCATTACTAATGAACTTCAGGCCAATCTCTGGATGACCCATAGCCATCTTGTTAATAAGATCAGATATGTAGCCAAGTTCAGTGCTTGGTGTTTTCATGAATTTGAGCCTTGCAGGCGTGTTATAGAATAGGTCTTTGATGATGAATGTGGTACCTGCCGGGCAACCTACTTCCTCATGACCTTGCTCAGCGCCACCTTCGATTCGGTATCTAATCCCTGTGACATCTGCCTCTTGCTTAGTTAATAGTTCAACCATGCTAACAGCCGCAATACTTGCAAGAGCTTCTCCTCTAAAGCCTAATGAATGAATATCAATAAGGTCTGATGCTTTTCTTATCTTACTTGTTGAATGTCGCAAAAAGGCTGTACGTATCTCATCACGCTTAATACCCATACCATTATCCGTAACACGAATAAGTTTTAGGCCACCGTCTTTGACTTCAACAGTAATGGCATCTGCTCCTGCATCAATGGCATTCTCCACTAACTCTTTTATAACAGAGGCTGGGCGCTCTACAACCTCCCCCGCTGCAATTTTATTAATTGTATTTTGATCTAGTAATTGTATTGTCGCCATAATTATCCCATCTTATTCTTAAGTTCTGCCAGCAGATTAATTGCCTCGATTGGTGTTAAAGCGTTCACATCTACTTCGCGCAGTCTTGCCATAATCTCTGTTTGATTGTCATCAAAGAGATTCAGTTGAATCACATCAGCCGCCTCTGGTATTTCCATCACCTTAATGGCTTCTGCATGTTTGGTAATATCAGCCTTATCCAGTTCTGCAAGAATCATCTTAGCACGTTCCACCACATGACCCGGTACACCAGCCAACTTTGCAACCTGAATACCATAACTGTTGTTAGCACCACCGGGAACAATCTTATGCAAGAAAATGATGTCATCTCCTTGTTCTTTTACGGAGATACAATAATTTTGAACACCATCTATCTTACCTTCTAATTCTGTTAATTCATGATAGTGTGTTGCAAATAGACTTTTAGCTCCGATAGTTGAAGCATTGACAATATATTCTACAACAGCCCACGCAATGCTTAGGCCATCAAAGGTTGACGTCCCTCTTCCAATCTCATCAAGAATAATCAAGGAATCTTTGGTACCATTACGAAGAATGTTGGCAACTTCAGTCATTTCAACCATAAAGGTGGATTGGCCAGATGCCAAATCATCCGAAGCCCCAACACGAGTGAATATCCTATCACACACAGATATTGACGCTTCTTTAGCTGGCACGAAACTCCCCACTTGTGCCATAAGGGTAATCAAAGCAACTTGCCTCATATACGTTGACTTACCAGCCATATTCGGACCAGTTATAATTGAGAAACGATGTTGCTTTTCGTCAAGATAAGTATCATTGGCGATAAATTGATCATTGCCCATCATCTTTTCAACAACAGGGTGGCGGCCCTCTTTTATGGTAAGAGCCCCGTCCTTAGTAATACTTGGACGTATAAAGTTTTCTTTAGAGGCAGCTTCTGACAGACTTTGTAATACATCAGTTTTTGATATTAGGTCTGCTGTCGCCTTAATACGCTTCACATTCTGACCAAGCTTGTCTCTTAGGTCAGTGAAGAGCTCATATTCAAGGGCCACTAGTTTTTCTTCAGCCCCAAGAATGGTATTTTCCATTTCCTTAAGTTCAGGTGTGATATAACGTTCACCATTGGACATGGTTTGCTTGCGAATATAGTCTTCTGGCACTAAAGAAAGGTTGGAATTGGTCACTTCAAGATAGTAGCCAAAGACTTTGTTGTATTTGATTTTAAGGTTCTTAATGCCTGTACGTTCTCTTTCACTGGCCTCAAGGTCTGCAAGCCATAACTTACCATCCTTAGTTGCACTTCTGAGACGGTCAACTTCTTCGTTATATGATTCCCTAATTAATTTTCCTTCTCGAATGGTTACGGGTGGTTCTTCTGTTAAGGCACTGTCAATCATTTCATAGAGGTCTCGTAAATCGTCCATCTCCTCTTCCATACTTTGAAAGACTTCAGCCGACAAGTTGCTCAACAATTCTTTGACCGGACTTATCATATCTACGGACTGCTTAAAGGCTTGTAAATCCCTACCATTGGCTGTTTGACAACTGATTCGACTCATTAGTCGTTCAATGTCATATATTGGCATGAGGTACTCACGTAGTTCCTCACGTAGCATTGGACTGTCGACCAATTCACTAACGCCATCAAGTCTCATATCAATTTCACCAATACTGATTAAGGGTTGTTCAATATATTGACGTAATAGTCTAGCTCCCATTGCAGTTTTGGTCTTATCAAGTACCCATAAAAGAGACCCTCTACGTTCTTTTTTTCTCTAAGGGTCTCCACCAATTCTAGATTACGTCTCGTAGACAAATCAAGGAGCATGTAATCTTCTGTGGCATAATACTGTATATGGGTCAAATGATCAAGATGACTCTTTTGTGTTTCAATTAGATATTGAATTAATACCCCTGAAGCAACTAAAGCTTCTGTATGTTCCTTGAAGCCCAAACCTTCAATAGCTTTAACGTTGAGCTGTGCCATTATGTGTTCTTTGCATCTGCTAGAATCAAAGTAATAATCTTCTTTTACATTAACAAAGGCCTTGAACCGAGTCTTAATGGCTTCCATCAATAATTCATTTTCATTGACAGTATCATTACAGATAATCTCACTTGGTTGAATCTTAGCTAGTTCATCAAGAACCTTCTCATAACCACTGACTTGAGTCACTGCAAAATCTCCCGTTGTAATATCAACATAAGCTATGCCATAGTGTGCTATGTTCTGGTAGATTGCCAACAAATAATTATGTCTGTCAGCGTCTAAAGACTGTAAGTTCATGTTTGTCCCTGGTGTTACAACTCGGACCACATCTCGTTTTACAATTCCTTTGGCAAGCTTTGGATCTTCTACCTGTTCTCCAATGGCAACTTTATAGCCTTTTTCAATTAGTTTGTTAATATAGCCCTCTGCAGAGTGATGTGGTACACCACACATTGGGGCCTTTTCCTCAAGTCCACAATTCTTACCTGTTAGGGTAATCTCCAGTTCTTTAGAGGCTGTAATAGCATCATCAAAGAACATTTCATAAAAATCCCCAAGGCGAAAGAACAAAATACAGTCTTTGTATTCTTCTTTGATATCCATATATTGTTGCATCATTGGTGTTAATTTCTTAGCCATCTCTATCCCCTAAACTCTATTGCCAACCACATAATATGATTTGGCTCTTATAATCTCTACATCAACCAACTTACCAATTAGACTTTGATCACCTTCTAGATGGACCAGAGTGTTGTCATCAAGACGTCCCGTTAACCAGGCTTCATCTTTTGAGTTAATGTCTTCAACCAATACTGTATAAATCTTGCCAACATGATTTGTGGTATTTTTTCAGACTCATTTCATTCACCAAATCAAGAATTTTGTTAAAACGCTCTTTGGTTAAGGCTTCTGGTATTTGATTGTCCATGTTTGCCGCCGGTGTTCCTGTACGCTTTGAATAAATAAAGGTAAAGGCAGAAGCAAACTCTGCATAGCGGATGACTTCAAGGGTATCTTCTATGTCCCTATCATCCTCACCCGGAAAACCAACGATGATATCTGTAGTAATGGTGACATCACTTATTTTATCTCTAATCTTATCAACCAAAGCCATATATGATTCTTTGGTATAATGACGGTTCATTGCCTTTAACAACTTGCTGCTGCCTGACTGTACAGGCAAATGAATATGGTGGCATATCTTACTAGATAAAGCCATAACATCAATTAATTCATCTGACAGATCTTTGGGATGAGGTGTCATAAAACGAATACGCTCTAGCCCATCTATTTTCTCAATCATAGATAGTAATTTGGCGAAACTTGTGCTTTCTTCAAGGTTCTTTCCGTATGAATTCACATTTTGCCCTAGCAGCATTATTTCCTTAACACCATCATTAACTAGGCCTGCAATTTCATTAACAATGTCGACAGGTAACCTACTGCGCTCCCTACCTCTTACATAGGGGACGATGCAATAGGTACAGAAATTATTACATCCATACATGATGTTCACTGATGCTTTGTAAGGATGTTTCCTTATGCTTGGAAGATCTTCGACAATCTCTTTGTGGGCTTCCCAAATGTCATAGACCGGATGATTGGTCTCAAGCCTTGTTTCAAGGAGTTCTGCCATCTTGTATAGGTTATGGGTACCAAACACAATATCAATATGCTTATGTTTCTTTTTTAGTTCTGTAATAACCGTAGCTTGTTGCATCATACAACCGCACAAGGCAATAATCATGTTAGGGTTTTTGCGCTTAGCACTTTTGAGGTGGCCAATTCGACCGTATACCCTTTGTTCAGCATTCTCACGAACTGCACATGTGTTATAGATGACAAAATCTGCCACCAGTTCATTTTCGGCCTCCACATAACCAATCTGTTCAAGAATACCCTTAAGTTTTTCTGAATCATGGGCATTCATTTGACACCCAAATGTGGTAATGAAGTATGTTAATGATTCATCTTTTAATCTATCTTTTAGTCTTAATATAATCTCATTTTGTCTTGCTGCTTCTTCGTGGCTTATGGCCGTTTGTGCTTGTCTTTTCAATATTAAACTCCTTCTACTCTCGTAACACTCTCACGTTATCTTATCGATAACCAATCGTTTTTAATTATAGTACAAAGTTGCCTAAATCTCAATGTTTCTTTATAATGGTCCTATGATAATCAACCGATACGAACTAGATGATAATAGGCCCGATTTACAAAAACTGAAAAAAGGCGCTCTAATTTTCGATATAGAGACTACAGGTTTCTCTGCCAAATACAATTATATCTACCTAATTGGCATGTCTTATTATGACCAAACCAAGGAAACATGGGTCCTTGAGCAGTGGTTTCGAGAAAAAGACAGTGATGAGTATGAAATGCTTTTTCGCTTTAACGAGAAGCTCATTACCTATTCAACACTTTATCACTTCAATGGTGATAATTTTGATATACCCTTTATCAAAAAAAAGGATGGCCCTTTATAAATTAGAATTGACACCTCATAAGTCAATAGATTTTCTCTCTATCATTAGACCTTTCAGGAAAACATTAGGTCTTGATAACATCAAACTAAAAACAGTAGAGAAATATTTTGCCTATGACAGGGAAGATCCCTTTACTGGAAAAGAGCTAATTGACCTATATGGAAGGTGGTTAGAAACAAAGGAGAAGCCTTTGTTCAAAACCCTCTTACTCCATAACTATGAAGATTTACTTGGTCTTGCTAAGGTCCTTAGTCAAATGAACCTCTTTAAAGCCCTTGGAGACTTGAAGCAAGGTTTAATAGATATTAAGCTTGTAACTTCATCACTTGAAAACGGGAAATATATAGGGACATTTGCATTAAATCAATCTCTAGAGAACAACTTAGTCATGGCAAATGATTTGGTCATTAAAAATGAGTTGTTTGGACTGGACATACAAAATGGCATAGCTACCGTAACCGTAACTTGTATTGCTGATACCCTTAAACTATTCCTTGAACCTACAAGTGATTATTACTATTTGCCAAATGAAGACTACGCCGTTCATAAAAGCATCGGTAAGTTTGTTAACAAAGACCACCGTATCAAAGCCACAAGGTCCAATTGCTATATCAAAAAAGAAGATTTTTTCTTGCCAGGCTATCGCCATTTTGAGTTGCCCATACATTTGTATTACCATGATTCCAAAGAGGCTTTGGGTCACTACTCTGTATCGGATCTTGTAGAGACCAGTCTGTTTGAAAGGTATATTGTGAAATTGTTGTCTCTAATTTAGTCTCCTGAGCCTCCCTAGTAAATTTATCATACTTGGTCCTTTGAAATAAAATAACAGCAGTTAGCGGATAATTTTCCGTTAACTGCTGTTATGATTGTATTCATTATAGTGTTCAAATCATACTCGGTACTTATATATGATCTATTTTCTTGTAGAAGAATGACTTCACAGTCTCAAAATTATACTTTTGGGACTGGATAATCTGCTCAGTACTTCCAACGAACAATATACCTTCTTTTTTAAGAGAACCATTGAATTTCTTATAGATACCTGATTTAGCTTCCTCAGTAAAGTATATAAGCACATTACGACAAACAATCAAATCAAGATCTGATGGATAAGAATCTTTCAAAAGATTGTGTTGTTTAAAAGTAATACACTTTTTGATTTCATCACTAACCCTATAGGATGCCCCTACTTTTTCAAAGTATTTGTCTTTAAACTCTTTAGGTACACCTGCGATGCTTTTCTCATTGTATAGGCCTTGATTGGCTTTGGCCAAAATCTGCTTATCAATATCTGTAGCAATGATTTGAATTTGGCTAAGAGGAATGAACTTACTTAAGACCATTGCTAGTGAGTATGGTTCATCACCAGTTGAACATGCCGCACTCCAAATCTTTACACGTTTACCAAATTTATCAAACAAGTAAGGGAATATTTCGTTTTCTAGAACTTCCCATTGAGTGGTATTTCTAAAAAATTCCGACACATTTATGGTTAAATAGTTAATGAATTCTTCATAAACTATTCCATCGGCTTTTAGAGCCTTTACATAAGCATCATAACCATCAAATCCATTCTTCTTAATTAAAGAATCGATTCGACGTTTCATTTGACGTTCTTTGTATGCATTAAGATCAATCTTAGATAATGCAAATACTTCTGACTTAAACTTCTCGTAGTCTTGAATCAAATTACCGTCTCCTTTTTATGCCCCCCGGCATTTATTTTTGAGTACAACAAACTTGCTAGGGATACCCTAGCAAGTCTATATTAAAACCGATTGGTTTATGCTTCTTCTGTTGTCTCATCTTCTGGTGCAGCAGCATCTTCAAATTCTGAAAGAATGTCTTCGTGTGAAGCTTCTACGTCATCCGCTTTTGCAGCTTCTTCGTTCTCAAGCTCAAGGCCTTTGATTGAAAGACTAATCTTCTTCTCAGATAAGTTAAGGTCTGTAACCTTAGCTTCTACTACATCATTTACCTTAAGCGCATCAGATGGCTTCTCAACATGTTTGATTGAGATTTGTGAAACGTGAAGCAGTGCATCAACACCTTCTTCAAGTTCAATGAAAGCACCAAAGTCAGTCATTCTTGCGACTCTACCACTTACTACGTTGCCAACTGCATACTTATCAGCAGCTTTATTCCAAGGATTTTCCTCGTTGAATTTCATTGACAATGAAATTTTTCTCTTCTCTTGGTTAATGCTAATAACTCTAACTTTAACTTTGTCATTAACTTTAACAACTTCTTTAGGTGATTTAACTCTACCCCAAGATAATTCTGAGATGTGAACCAAACCGTCAACACCATTAAGATTAACGAATGCACCATAATCTGTAATGTTCTTAACTGTACCTTCCATAACTTGTCCAACTTCAAGTGTCTTGAATGCTTCATCTTGTGATGCACGCTTATCTTTTTCAAGTAGGATTCTTCTGTTACCAATGATACGACCTTTTTTCGTGTTGAATTCTGAGATAATGAATGTTAATTCTTTATCCTTGAACTCAGATAAATCACTTACATATGAATCAGATACCAATGACGCTGGGATAAACACCCTAACTTCATCGATGATTACCACTAGACCACCAGCAAGAACCAATGAAACTTTAGCTGTAACTTCCTCACCTGATTTATATAATTCTTCTACACGCGCTAGCCCTTCTTCAGCTTTTAGACGCTTGTAAGTAAGAAGTACTTGACCTTCTCCGTCGTTCACCCTTAATACTTTTGCTCTGATTGAATCACCAGCATTTACTACGTCGCTAAGATTCACTGTTGGATAGTTTGAGTATTCACTCTTTGGGATAATACCGTCTGATTTATAGCCAATATTGACATATATTTCATCAGCATTGACACCAATGATAGTACCCTCAACGATCTCCCCCTTATGGATGGAAACCCATGATTCCTCCAACATTTGTTCAAAGCTTTGTTCATTCTGCATTTCTGACATTCGAAATGACCTCCTCAATAAGTTTCTTAGGAGTTGATGCTCCTGCTGTAATCCCTATGATAGCATTACCACTTAGAACATTCAACTCAAATTCTTCTATAGATTCAATGTGATATGTGTTTTCACATTGTCTTTTACATATTTCATATAGCTTCTTTGTATTAGAGCTATGTTTGCTTCCTACAACAATCATCAAATCCGCTTTCTCAGCGATTTCAAAGGCTTCTTCTTGCCTTTCTTTCGTAGAATAGCATATTGTTTCGTTAATAATAACACGAAAGTTCTCATTTTGCAATCGTAATACGATATCATTATACAAGCCAATATTGAAGGTAGTTTGGGCTACAACTTCATAGGTAATATCCTGACTTTTAGGTATATTATCAACTTCATCCATAGTCTGAATTATGTAGACTGGCGTTTCACTCCACCCACTTATACCTTTTACTTCTGGGTGGTCTTTGTTTCCGATGATGATGATATGTTTACCGCTTCTTGATGCGTCTTTAACTTTCTTGTGTATACGTTTTACATATGGGCAAGTGGCTTCAATTATTTCAAATCCAGAAGCTTTCATTTTCATTTCTTCTGCTTCACTAATGCCATGACTGCGTATAACCAATTTACCACAAGGTAAGTCTGATAAGGAATCAAGATTCTCAATAACTTTAACACCTTTGTCACTTAACTCGTTCACAACATAGTTGTTGTGAATAATTGGTCCATAAGTATATATATGCTTTGCGCCTAGATTATCATACACTTTTTTGAGGGCCCTGTCTACACCAAAACAAAAACCTGCTGAATTTGCTAAAATAATCTCCAAATAATCACCTTTATTCCATATAGTTAACAACACATTCTACAATAAAATCGACTTATGCCAATAACTTTATAATTTTTGCCACGACTTCTTCGATACCCATTGCTGATGTGTCAAGCAATATGGCATCATCCGCTTGTTTTAGGGGCGCGTGTTCACGATTCATGTCTCTGTAATCACGTTCCATAATTTCACTAATAATATCATCCAAATTGGCCTCTAAGCCTTTTGAAATTAATTCATCATAACGTCTTTGACCTCTCACTTTTGGATCAGCTGTCAAATAAACCTTAAGTGTAGCATCTGTTAGAACATGAGTACCGATATCCCGCCCATCCATTACAAGGCTTGTGCGTTTACCCATCGCCTGTTGCATGGCAACCAACTTAGCTCTAACTGGCAAATGTGCTGATACTTTGGATGCATTCTCGCCTACTTCCTGATTCCTAATCGCCTGGCTAACATCCTGATCGTTGAGATAAATATGTTGACTTCCTTCTATATAACGTATGTCAATTCGAACATCGTCCAATACAGAAATAACAGCCTTCTCATCCGTTGTATCAATACTATGGTCAAGCATATAATATGCAACTGTTCTATACATTGCCCCTGTATCGACATAGACTATAGAGAAATGTTTGGCTAATTGCTTAGCAATAGTGCTCTTACCAGCGCCTGCTGGTCCATCAATTGCAATGGTCAACAAGTCACTCATTAGCTTTGCTCCTTCAAAATAAGGTCAGGTCTAAGAGATTCCGCTTTTCTGAGATACGCGTGCTTAACCTCTTTCTGAGTTAAGCCTACCTTATCCACGTGCATTAAAATTCTAAGACACATCATCAGACTACCCTGAACATACATTTCCTGAACGCATAATAGGCTAGCATCTGTAATACCAATCTCTCTGGCTGCTAAAGCTGGGTAGACAGCGTCCAAGTCTCTTGTTGCAGAAAAGGTAATGGAAAGCATTTCTGCATCGTGCAGGCCATTCATAGAAACGATTGCCTCGAGCATTTCTTTTGTTCCTTCAAGTATCGCTTCCCTTGTATTTTCTTCTACTGTTATTGCACCTCTAATTGTAACCATAATCTATCCTTCCTCTACTACTGATATACCAGCCAAATAGGCTGTCGAAAAAGCAATTTGTAAATTGAAACCACCGGTCTTTGCATCAAGGTCAAGGACTTCTCCAACGAAGTACAAGCCATTAATGATTTTTGATGCCATAGTGTTGGGATTAATATCCTTAACACTGACACCACCTTGGGTGATAATTGCTTCATTAAAACTTCTTTTACTGTGGGCCGTTAACTTTAGTCCTTTGAATAAATCAAGGAGTCGTGAGCGCTCTTCTTTTGTAATCTGATCCACTTTTTTCACTGGACTTATTTTTGACAATTCGATTATAACTGGTATTAGCTTTCTTGGCAACAGATCTCCCAAGGCATTTTCAAAATTCTTACGATGGTATTTCTCAAAATCCTTTAAAAGTCTTGTATTCAATTGTTCTCTTGAAAGCTTAGGCTTTAAGTCAATTATAACATCAATAGGCCAATTTGCTTTCTTGAGATAACTTGAACCCGTTAAGACCATAGGACCAGAAACGCCAAAATGAGTGAATAGCATCTCACCAAAATCCTCATAGTAGGTTTTCTTATTTTTGATTAAGGTTAAGCCTACATTCTTTAGGGCCAAACCTTGAAGCTCTTTTACCCACTCTTCCTTAACATCTAAGGGTACAAGACCTTGAGTTGGTTCGATAAGTCTATGGCCTGAATTCTTGGCAAATCTGAACCCATCACCAGTAGAACCTGTCATCCTATAGGAAACACCACCCGTGGCAACAATAACCTTATCAAAGTTATGACATTGCCCATCGATATAAATGCCCATAACGGCTTCACCATTATGAGCTATTTTTTCTACTTTAGTATTCAGGCGTATTGCTACACCTTCTTTTTTACAACTACGGTAAAGTGCATTGATGACATCCGATGATTTGTCTGAAACAGGAAACACACGGTTACCTCGCTCGACTTTAGTTCTAACACCCATTTCCTCAAAAAAAAGCGATTGTACTTGCTGGGTCAAATGTATAGAAACTACTATACATAAACTTAGGGTTGCTCATCATGTTCGACATATGAACATCTACATCCGAGTCATTGGTAATATTGCAACGACCTTTGCCTGTTATGTATAACTTCTTTCCAAGCTTTTCATTTTGCTCGAACAAAGTGACTTTCCCACCATTCTTTGCTGCAACTGAGGCTGCAAGCATGCCGGCCGGCCCACCACCGATAACTGCTACATGTATCATATACTTACCTTTTGTCTTTCAAATAAATCATAAAACTCTATTGCTTACAGTGACTCTTCACCAACATTAAGGTTATAGCCAATGTTCATATCATCATCAATATCATAGACCTGATACTCTGACCAAATCTGCTCTAGATTCTCAAGGGCTTCAACCACTGTATCTTTCTTCTTAATACATAGTGCTACAATAAGGGCATTAATCAAACTAAGAGGTGCAACCAGAGAATCTACAAAAGAAGCCATGTCACTCCTAGCAATCAAACTGCAATCAGCAAATTGAATCATAGGTGACAATGGGCTGTCTGTTATTGTAATAACCCCTGCTTTTCTAGTCTTAGCAAATTCCATTGCTTTCAATGTTCTTTTAGAGTATCTTGGGAAACTAATTCCAATGACAACGTCATCTTCACTCATTCGGTATATTTGCTCAAACATTTCACTGACACTATTGGTGTGAATCAATTTAACATTGTCAAAAACAAGGTTAAAATAGAAACCCAAAAAAGTTAGCCAACGCTGCACAACTTCTTACACCTATTATATAGATGCTTTTTGCATTGAGAATCATATCAACTGATTGATCAAAAACATCTTCATCGATTTCCTCAAGGGTATACTTTATCTTATCTGCATCCGATTGTAGTACTGATTTAAGAACATGTGATTTATCAATACGATCAGAAGTAACTTCAACTCTTTGGATTGATGTCAATTTAGTCTTTACAAGCTCTTCTAAAGCTCTTTGCAACTTAGGATAGCCATCATAACCTAATTCATTGGCAAACCTTACTACCGTTGATTCACTAACCCCAACAATCCTTCCTAATTTGGCCGCCGTCAAAAATACAGCTTTTTCATAATGGTCAATAATGTAATTGGCTAAAAGCTTTTGACCCTTACTTAATTTGGAGTAACTCTCATTAATGCGTTTTATTAAATCGTTTTGCCTATGCATTGTACACCTCTCTGTATGACGGATTCTGATTCATTTGTCTGGCAAATGAAATTATTTATATATATTCCTTCATATATTATAGCTGAATACCAGAAAAAACACAATCCATATTTGACTTATGTTTCTTTTTTTGAAGGTAGAGGTCCCATGTTCTTGCATAATGGATTTTCACCTCTTCTTACCCGCTTACCATTTACACGAACGTACGTTCGTGCTATAATTAGACTGTAGGATACAAAAGGAATTTAAGCGTTAGATAAGTGCTGCAAATCTGTTAAATGAATTAAAGGTCCTGAAGACTTTTGCAATCAACGCTGTAGGATATGATGTCATTTGATAAGGTAAGGTGTATATATGTCACGTTATATTTTCCACATAGATGTAAACTCAGCTTACTTAAGTTGGTCAGCCGCCCATCGCCTTCAACAAGGCGAATCTTTGGACATAAGAACCGTACCCTGTGTTGTTGGTGGTAATGAAAAATCTAGGCATGGTATTGTTCTGGCCAAATCCATTCCAGCCAAACACTTTGGTATTCATACAGGTGAGCCACTAATGGCTGCCAGACGCAAGTGCCCTAACCTTATGTCAGTGCCACCTGATTACAGCCTCTATATGAAGGCTAGCTATGCAACTGTTGAGATGATTAAACGTTACTCTCCTAAAGTACAACAATTCAGCGTTGACGAATGTTTCATGGACTATTACCAACACACAGAGAATGATATGGATCCTGTAACCATTGGCCATCGACTGAAAGACCAAATCAAAGACGAACTTGGTTTTACAGTTAATGTGGGGATTTCAACCAATAAGATTTTGGCGAAAATGGCTTCTGATTTCACCAAACCTGACCGTGTCCACACCCTATTCCCACACGAGCTCAAGGATAAGCTATGGCCATTACCGGTTTCTGATTTATTTATGGTCGGTCGCCGTACTAGTAAGAAGTTATATGACCTTGGTATCGCTACCATCGGTGAACTAGCTACCGCTGACACAGACTTGCTCTATGAACATTTTAAAAGTTTTGCTTACTTAATCCAAGGCTATGCAAATGGTGTTGATGATTCACCTATTAGAGCAAGCAATCATGAAATCGTCAAAGGTATGGGTAATTCTACAACTGTTAAGTTTGATGTTAAGGATAAGGCCACTGCACACCAAGTCTTACTTTCATTATCCGAAAGTGTCGGCATGCGTCTAAGGGCTGGTAATTTTTGTGCGGGTTTAGTGGCTATCAGTATTACTTCTACAGAATTTGGCCATAAGAGTCATCAACGCAAGCTAGATGTTGCTATGAATTCAACAACTTATGTTCACCAGATTGCCAAAGAACTCTTTGACGAACTTTGGGACAACAGCCCCATACGCAAACTTGGTGTCAGGGTAAGTGACTTACACACCAACGATTATGTCCAGCTTTCACTTTTTGAATCACATGATTTCGAGAGAGAGAAAGACATCGACATGGCTGTCGACCACATACGCGGCCGCTACGGCATGGATGCCATACAAAGGGCCAGCTTTCTCCACTCTGGCCTTAGACCAGTGACTGGGGGTATTGGTGAAGATGACTACCCAGTCATGACAAGTATTTTATAAATATCGAGGTGCTTTTATTAATGAAAACAATCGCAAAGCCAATTGAAATGATTAGCTGGACAGAAGAGAATGGTCATGTTCATCCTCTCAAGTTTAAGATAGCCAATCACGATGGTGAAAAACAGACCTACCAAATCCAAAGAATCTATACAACTGAGCTTGATCGAATAGCCGGTAACAAGGTTTACCGTTTCAATTGTGAAATCGCAATCAACGCTTTGGTCAAATTATGTGAGATCAGGTATGAACTTGATTCATGCAAATGGGTACTGTTCAAAATATGACACACAAAACCCCTTAAGTCATACAACTTAAGGGGTTTTAACATTACCATTATAATCATTCGTTTGTTGTGTGTCTTAAACAGGATACGTCTTATCATCTGTATCTGCTACTGTCATATCCACTTTGGTCTCTTGAGCATCTCTATAGTTGAAATAGTCAACTGAAACTTGTGGGAACAGTGCGTAAGATAAAATATCCTCTTCCTGTTTAGCATACTGAGCAGCTTCTTCTTTAAGCTTTGGTAATTCTGGCTCAAGAAGGTCTGCTGGTCTACATGTGATTTGGTCTTCACCATCGATGATTTTCTCAATAATGTCATCTTTGATCTGAACAGGCGTCTGACCATATTCACCTTTCACCAATGCCTTTGATTCTTTTGTTACCATCTTGTATCGTTCTCCGCCAATAACGTTCAGTACAGCTTGTGTACCTACAATTTGACTTGATGGTGTTACAAGTGGTGGGTATCCATAATCTGCTCTGACTCTTGGAATCTCTTCAAGCACATCATAGAACTTATCTTCTGAATTTTGTTGTTGTAGTTGAGACACTAGGTTTGATAGCATTCCACCTGGTACTTGATACAACAAAGTTTTGATGTTAACACCAAGAACTTTAGGGTTTAGAAGACCTGAATCTACAGCCTCTTCTCTGATTGGTCTAAAATAATCTGCAATTTCTGCAAGAAGTTTTTGATCAAATCCAGTATCATACTCTGTACCTTTGAAAGTCTCAACCATTACCTCTGTAGCTGGTTGTGCTGTTCCAAGGGCAAATGGTGATACCGCTGTATCAATAATGTCACATCCTGCTTCAACGGCTTTAAGATAAGTCATTGATGCAACACCTGATGTACAGTGTGAATGTAACTGAAGTGGCAAGTCTGTTGTTTCCTTAAGTGCTGTAACAAGTCTTGTTGCCTCATATGGCACCAAGAGACCAGCCATATCTTTGATACATATTGATTTAGCACCCATAGATTCTAGCCTTTTAGCTAACTCTGTATAATACTCAATAGTATGAACATCAGATAAAGTATAAGATATTGCAACTTGAGCATGACCACCCTCGCGGTTGGTAGCTTCAATTGCCGTTTTTAGGTTTCTTGAATCATTCAGTGCATCAAATATACGTACAATATCAATACCATTAGCTACAGCTTTTTGAACAAAGTATTCAACCACATCATCTGCATAATGTCTATAACCTAGAATATTTTGACCTCTAAGCAACATCTGCATCTTTGTATCTTTGAATCCTTCTCTAAGAACTCTAAGTCTATGCCATGGGTCTTCCTTTAGGAAACGAAGACAAGCGTCAAAAGTCGCTCCACCCCACATCTCAACAGAATGATAACCAACTTGATCAAGCTTTTCAACTATTGGCAACATATCTTCAGTACGTAGTCTTGTAGCAATTAGAGATTGGTGTGCGTCTCTAAGTATCGTATCTGTAATTTTTACAGGTTTTTTAATAATCTCTGACATGTGATCCTCCTTCTACAATAGTGTTATTTCTTATAAGTACAATGATAAGAACACGCCGGCTGCAACTGCTGAACCAATTACACCAGCCACATTTGGCCCCATTGCATGCATTAGCAAGAAATTACTTCGATCTTCTTCTTGACCAACTTTTTTGCGCTACACGGGCTGCCATAGGTACTGCTGATACACCAGCTGCACCAATTAGTGGGTTCAATTTACCACCAGATAATTTGCTCATCAGTTTTCCAAGCATTACACCAGAAGCTGTTCCAAATGCAAAAGCAACAAGGCCAAGCAATAGGATACCTATTGTATCAAAATTAAGGAACTTTTCCGCGCTGGTTGTTGCACCAACTGTTATACCAAGGAAAATCGTAATGGTATACATAAGAGCGTTTGAGGCAACATCTGCCAACTTCTCTGTCACACCAGATACTTTGATAATATTACCAAACATCAACATACCAATCAGTGGTGCCGTTGATGGTAAAATCATAATAACAAGCACTGTTACAATAATTGGGAACAGGATTTTCTCCGTTTGTGATACCGGACGCAGTTGCTCCATTTTGATTTGGCGCTCTTCTTTTGTGGTTAAAGCCTTCATAATTGGAGGCTGAATAATTGGAACCAAGGACATATAACTGTAAGCTGCTACAGCAATTGGACCAAGTAAATGCGGTGCCAATTTTATTGTCGTAAAGATAGCTGTAGGACCATCAGCACCACCAATAATTGCTATTGAGGCTGCTTCGTTTACACCAAAGGCGAATAGATCTGGGAATGTTTCTCCAAGAAATAGGGCGCCAAAGAATGCAAGGAAAATACCAAACTGGGCTGCTGCACCTAACAAGAAACTCTTAGGATTGGCCAGTAGGGGTCCAAAGTCAGTCATTACACCAACACCCATAAAAATAAGTGGTGGGAATATACCAAGCTTATTACCATAATAGATATAGTACAATAGGCCGCCAGGTAGTTCTTTTGAGTTACTCATTACGTAATCAACGCCCTGGGGTCCAAAGTCTGCAAAATAAGCAGCAAGTTCTTTCATAGAACCATGAAACTTAAGGAAACCATCTTTGAGTTCAAATAAGTTTTTACCAATTTCAGGATTGTTAAATGGTAATAAAATTTGATTTACAAAATCAATATGGGCTGGATCTGTTAATAAAAGTTCGGTTGTTGCCCCATCCATAATAAAAGTTATCGGCAGGTTAACCAATAACATACCAAAGGAAATCGGCAATAGCAACAACGGTTCATATTCTTTCTTAATTGCCAAATACATCAATGTCAAAGCAACAAGAATCATAATCAGATTCTTATAGCCTGTCTCACCAAAGTTCTCAATAAGCCAATATATGCCAGATTGGTTAATGAATTCAGCAAAAGCATCTAATAAAGTTTGCCACATTTTCTTTAACCCCCTGGATTAGTTTAAAGAAGCAATCAAATCTCCGGCTTCTACTGATTGACCTGCAGCAACATTAATTGAAGCTACAGCGCCTGCTTGAGAAGCTACGATTTCATTTTCCATTTTCATTGCCTCAAGTATAGCGACAACATCGCCTTCTTGAACGTTTTGTCCTTCTGATACTTTTACAGCAACGATTTTACCTTGCATAGGTGCCTCTACTTTAACGGCACCTGCACTACCTGCACTTGGTGCTGGCGCTGCTGTTGCTGGTGCTGCTTGTGTTTGAACTGGTGCTGAAACTACTGGTGCTGCACTTACGCCGCCTTGTAATTCTTCAACATCCACATCATATGTATTTCCATTCACTGTTACGCGAAACTTTCTCATGTTATCCTCCTTCGGGTATACCTCTTACGCTCTTCTATTCCAAGAATTTGATTGTCCGACTCTTCTAATTGATCTAACTTGCAACTTGTCTGATGAAACGCCAAGTGACGCTGCGATTGTCGCTGTAATGACTGCGACAAGTTCCAATTCATCTTGAACTGGTGCTTGTTCTACCACTAAGGCAGTCTTTGGTTCTGCTACTTCGATATTAGCATTTTCCTTCATTAACTTTTTCTGTGCTGATTTTTCACGCATCAACGCCATAGTCTTTTTAGGATTGATAATAAATTGTAGAGATCCAATAATCAACGCTATCAGAATGAGCACGAGGAATACTGTCAAAACACCACTAATTGTTGCTGTTAGACCTTCCATTAACCATTGTGCCATTGTTTACACCTTCCTTAAACCGATCGATGTTTACGATCTGGTGTCATTTCATACTTGGTATAGAGCATATCAAGTACGGCAATAAGACGTTTACGGGTTGCAGCTGGTTCGATGATATCATCAATGTATCCTCTACTAGCTGCTGCATAAGGTGAAGCTTGTGTATTCGTGTATTCTGCTATCTTCTCAGCTAGCAATTCATTAGTGATTTCACTTTCACTAATTTCGTCTGCATACATGATTCTAACAGCCATCTCTGGCTCCATCACGGATACTTTAGCACTAGGCCACGCATAAACAAAATCAGCTCCGATATGTTTGCTGTTAAGGGCAACATAAGCTGATCCGATTGCTCTGTTAGTCAAAACAGTGACTTTTGGTACTGTTGCACTGGCAAAAGTACTAATCATCTTAGCAACTTCTTTAGATTGACCAGCTGTTTCTTCTGCTAATGAAGCGCTGTAACCAGCAACATCCACTAAAGTAATAATAGGAATGTTAAAGGCATCTAGAGTTGTTGTGAATTCAGTAATTTTTTTACACCCTTTTAATGATAAACGTCCTTCAAGTTTGTTGCCTTGGCTTGCAATCACACCCACTGTCATGCCTCCAAGTTTACCAATTACGGTAGCAACTTCCTCTGCATACGCTTCTTTTAATACAACAGCTGAATCGGCATCACATATTGCAATTGCTGTGTTCATACCGTCAAGACCATCATCAATGTCCTGATTAAGCTGAGGGATGATTCTATTAAGATCATCTGACACACCATCCACTGGTGCACCATCGTGATTATTGGAAGGTAATAGTCCAATAAGTTTTCTAACACTTTGTAACAACTCATTGTCACCTTCACTTACCACATCTATAATTCCCGCATTCATTGCGTGGAAAGTAGAGCTACCAACAACCTCTGTAGCTTTTAGTGTCTCATCCAATGTGTTTGCACTATTTAAGAATAATGCTGAATCTTCTTTTTTGATAAATACGAAATCTGATAATGATGGTAACACTGAAGCGCTTCCGCCACATGTACCAAGAATTGCTGTAATCTGAGGGATTACACCTGAAGCCAAAGATTGCTTCATAAAGATTTGCCCATAACCATTTAAGGCATCTGTTGATTCTTGTAATCGCATTCCTGTTGAATCAAGTACTCCAACAATCGGTGCCCCGACTTTCATAGCCATGTCATAAATTGTTACAATTTTCTTTGCATGCATTTCGCCAAGTGATCCACCTAACACAGTGACATCTTGACTATAAACATACACCAAACGTCCATCTACAGTACCATATCCAGTAACAACACCATCAGCAGCCAAATCTTTATCTGCTAAATTAAAGTCCGTATTACGTTGCTTAATAAAAGCTCCCACTTCAACGAAAGAACCTTCGTCAAAAAGAGCCGTTATACGTTCTCTAGCAGTTAAATTACCTGCTTGCTTAACTTTCAATGTTGCGGTTTCGGAACCGCCTAATTCAATACTGTTACGACGGTTAGTGAGTTCATTTAAGTAATCTTGCATACTCATACAATAACCCTCCATTTCAATAATGCAACTTTTAACGCTTATCATTGTACCCTGAATGTATGCAAAAAACAACCACTTTGTGAAATAATATTCAATTTAGTTTATTCTAATTTTTCCGTATCAATGTCACAATTGGCGGATTATTTGGCCTATTGGCCTTATGGATTTGCAATACTTCGAATTCTTTAGGGTCTAAAGCGCTTACAAAGTCATCTACCGCCTCTTTTTCTTCCATTCCACCTTCATGACCGTAATAAGAAATTAATGTTAATAAGCCTTTTTTAGTTAATAAAGTTAACGATTTATCCAGCGCCATGATTGTCGTCTTAGGTTTTGTGATGAATTTATGATCTGCCCTAGGTAAATAACCTAGATTAAACATAATAAGTGAAGCTTCATTCACATACTCATCCATGGTCTCATGTCCTGACTTAATGAGCGTGACATTATCAGTCGCTTCATGAGTTTCTAATAACTTCTCAGTATTAGTAACAGCCATATCTTGTACATCAAAAGCATAGACACGTCCATCATTTCCAACTAATTGTGATAAAAAAAGAGTATCATTGCCGTTACCCATTGTGCCATCAACGACGACAACAGGTTTATCTGACAATAATACTGCTTGCATTTCTTCTTTAATAATTGATTGTACCATTCTTGTTATAGAGCCAAAAATCATAAGTATAACCTTTCATTACTGTATCAAACACTATAGATTCTGCAAATACTTAACCTCATCTTTGGTTAACCTTCTATACTGACCGTATTTGAGACCTTCTATTGTGATTTTACCAATTGCACATCGCTCAAGAGACACTACATTAGCCCCTACTGTTTCAACCATTCTTCTAATCTGACGGTTCTTACCTTCTTTTAAGATTATGGAATAAGATTGAGTTTTTTGATTGTCCTTTAATAATTTGATTTTACAAGGCATAGTCATTTCACCGTCAAGGTCTACACCTGCTCTTAACTTCTTAATATCAGGAATACTAATTGGCGGACTTACTTTGACAACATATTGCTTTTCAACCTCATGTTTTGGGTGGGTTAACTTGTAGGTTAAATCACCATCATTGGTTAAAATAATTAAGCCGCTTGACATAAAATCAAGTCTACCAACTGGGTATAATCTATGGTGACTGTCTATCATATCTACAACATTACTTCGCCCTTTTTTTTCATCAGATGCTGTTGAAACAACTCTAACAGGTTTATGGAGTAGATAGTATTCAAGGGCCTCTACTTTTCTTAGAACCTTACTTTTGTACATGATCTCATCTGTCATAGGGTTGACTTTCAAACCCATTTCTGTGACAACTTGACCATTGACTTTAACATCGCCTTTTGCAATTAATTTTTCTGCTGCTCTTCTTGAACATATGCCTGCATCGGCCATAAATTTTTGTAGTCTAACTTCCATATATACCTTCCAAATCCAATCCAGCGACCTTAATCAAGCTCACTATCATATTCATAATATGTTTCTTCCTCTTCTTCTGTTGATAAGTAATCCTCTTCTTCTTCAACAGTTAGAACCATGTTATCAAGGTCAACATGATCTCTCACTTCTACTTCACCGTCTGTGGTTTCCATGATTGTCAATTGAACCTCTCGTTCTACCTCGTGTTTAATATGACTCAGTGCTTCTTCTCCAACCTCTGGTAAATCGTTCATAGATTGCAGCCCAAACCCTCGTAAAAAATCTTTTGTTGTGCCAAAAAGTATGGGTTTTCCTGGTGCATCCATTCGACCCACTTCGCAGATTAGGTTATACTCCACCAACTTATTGACTGCGTGATTACAGTTAACACCACGCACAGATTCTATATGAGCTCTTGTGATAGGCTGTTGGTAAGCAATTATAGCCAATGTTTCAATAAGGACATCTGTTAGAACAAATTCTTTTAATTTAAAATTCACTTTTTTGACCTGTTCGTAATAGTCCCGTTTGGTCGCCATTTGGAAACTTTCATCTACTTCAACAAGCATAACGCCACGTTCCTGTTCGTCATATTTGTCTTTCATATTCTTAAGTATACCAAGGCAATCGACTTCATCCATTTCCATTGCTTCAGCTATTTTGCGTACTGGAACAGCCTCGCCCATTGAAAAAAGTATTGCCTCAATTGCTGCTTCTATTTTGCTAAAGTTCATTGTTATATCTCTCCCTATTTAAAACGAATAATCACGTCATCAAAGACTTCTGCTTGTGTCACCCTTATACTACCCATTTTCATCAACTCTAAAATGGCTAAAAAAGTCACAATCATTTCAGTTTTGGTGGTAACATTATCAAGTAAATCAACAAAACTAAGTGAACTGTAATGTTCTCTCATATTTAGTAATTGTTCAATTTTATCTTGTACAGTGAATTCTTCTTTTTGAATATCTCCAAACTTACTTCGGACGCTGTCGATTTTCTCCACGTTTCTTTTGAGGACTGTCTGGAATACACTATAGAGTCTTGAAAACTCAACATTCTCAAGCAAAACTTCTGGGTCAGCCACTTGTTTATAGTCTTTGACTTCATCAGGAATAGAGGCTTCCTTAAATAACAACTTGTCTGCATGTTCATGACGTAGTTTAAGGGTTTGAGATATCAGCTTGTATTTACGATACTCAAGAAGTTTTTTGACCAATGCTTCCCTTGGGTCATCCTCATCGTCTTCTTCCTCTTCATACTTTGGCAATAACATTTTAGCTTTGATACTAATAAGGATTGCTGCCATTTCGATGAACTCAGACATGACTTCCATCTTATTTTTCTCCATCATACGTATGTGATCAAGGTATTGAGATGTTATGTCTACAATGGGAATATCATATATATTCACTTTATTCTTGTCGATAAGGTGTAAAAGAAGGTCCAAAGGACCTTCAAAGTTCTCTAGCTTTATTGAAAGCGCCATATTAACTCCTAAACAAACATATTTATGATAACCCCAAGTATTGGACTACCAAATGATTCAAGTACTTCAAGTGCAATAAGCAAAATGAATGCCGAATGGATATAACGTTGATTTTGTAACAATTTGAAATAATTGTTTGGAGAATAAGCATATACGATATTACCCATATCCAGTGGCGGTACAGGTAGTAAATTCACCAAAAAAATCATAAAGTTAAAAGAAACCAATTTGGCAATAAAATATATAATATATTCATTCACACCAAGTGCGTATGTCATTCTCCATATTGGTATTAGAGCTACCATAAAGGCTAAACTGGTTAATTGACCACTTAACATAATTGGCATAAGACTTCGGTGTTTATTAATTAACTTATTAGGGTTGTATTCGTAAGGCTTTTGCCACCCAACCGCTATTAACTGAAAGTTTGATGAAACTGTAAATAACAACAAGCCGATTGGATCTATGTATTTGCTTGCTTTTACAAAATGTATTTGTTTACGTTTGTGTAATGGATGGGTTAAAAAATGAGCTGCAATCGTCTTTGGCAACTCATGAGCTATCATCACTATGACACCACATAACATGTTTATAGAAATATGGATTAAAAAGGCCATGTATATTCTCCTAGCTTGATTGAATAAGTCCTTATGCTATTTTACTAATAAACCGAAGAAATAGCAAGGACTATTAGCAAGTAAAAAGGGCCCCAATGGACCCCCTTTATCGAAAGATTATAATTATCTTGTTTTTATACAATTTTGTCTTTTATTAATTGCGGTTTCTTTGCGACTTCCTCAGTAATTGTTATTGCATCTAGAAGTCTAGTTGTAGAATCAACGAGCTTATCTCTATCGTTAGCATAGACCATTGCAATGGTATCACCTTCATTGACATAGTCCCCTAGTTTCTTTTCAAAAACATAGCCAACAGCTAAGTCAATGACACTGTCTTTCGTTTCACGGCCACCACCTAGAACCATAGTCGCAAAGCCTATTTCCTCTGTTTCCATTTCAGCAATATAGCCACTATTTTTTGCAACAACCGGTTCGATGATTGAAGCTGTATCAAACATAGTTACATCATCTATAAATCGACTGTCTCCACCTTGTGCCTTAACAAACTCCTTAAATTTAGATAAGGCTTTGCCATTGCTAATGGTTTCTTCAAGCATCGTCCTTGCTTCCTCTGACGTCTCAGCTTTCCCTGCTAAAACAACCATTTGACTTCCAAGTTCCAAGCATATTTCAAGTAAATCATCTGGTCCATGTCCTTCTAGTGTATCAATGGCTTCAATGACTTCTAATGTATTACCTACTGCGAGACCTAGAGGTTGATTCATATCTGTAACAATAGCCACTGTTTTACGTCCGTAACCATTACCAATATCTACCATTGTTCTAGCCAAAGCCTTTGCATCTTCTTCATTTCTCATGAAGGCACCCGACCCAGTTTTTTACATCAAGTACAATTGCGTTGGAACCTGCCGCAATTTTTTTACTCATAATACTACCGGCAATTAATGATATGTTGTCAACTGTAGCTGTTACATCTCTAAGGGCGTATAACTTCTTATCTGCAGGGGCTAGATTAGCCGTCTGACCAGCTATGGCAATCTTAATTGTATTTACATCCTCTATAAATCTCTCTTCAGAGAGTTTGGTAGTGAATCCAGGGAATGATTCTAATTTATCGATAGTCCCGCCAGTATGACCAAGACCTCTTCCAGACATTTTTGCAACTGGAATTCCAAGGGACGCAACCATTGGCGCTAAAACCAATGAAGTCTTATCACCTACACCACCCGTACTATGTTTATCAACTTTTATGCCGTCGATGTTAGATAAATCAAGCATATCCCCACTTTTTGCCATTTCTAATGTAAGAGCCAAGGTTTCTTCTTTATTCATGCCTTGAAAATATATTGCCATTAAAAGTGCAGAAACTTGATAGTCAGGTATGGTTCCATCTGTAAAGCCGTCCACAAAATAAACGATTTCTTCTTTTGTTAAAATACCACCAAGTTTTTTCTTCTCAATTACATCATACATTCTCATAATATCATCTCCATCATAAGTATTAGTGTTATAATAGGATAAAGTATCAAAACTAAGTTTCTCTAATTCTAGTATTATATGTATACTCAGTTGAAACATCTAAGCATTCATATAATGCCAGAAAGTTCAGCTATATAGTTTTGATAGTTTTACCATATTATAATTATAGCACAGTGAAATTAAAGGGCTATAGGATATAAAGTCATTATGTTATGACATAGATACTTTATCGTCGTAAATTTAATTTAGTTTTATTGATTTAAGTAATTGACATTATCCTTCACTATGTTATAATATTAATCGTGCAAATAATAATTATCAATCGATAGACATTCCTGTCTAAGAATGGTCGATTGTTTAACAAGTAATCAATTCAATCAAATGGAGGTATTTTAAATGAAAAAGTTCGTATGTACAATCTGTGGTTATATTCATGAAGGTGACGCTGCTCCAGAGAAGTGTCCACAATGTGGTGCTCCAGCTAGCAAATTTGTAGAGCAATCTGGCGAAGCTATGGCATGGGCTGATGAGCATTTCATCGGTGTTGCAAAAGATGTTGATCCTGAGATTATCGAAGGATTAAAAATGAACTTCACTGGTGAGTGTACAGAAGTTGGTATGTATCTTGCTATGGCTAGACAAGCTGACCGTGAAGGTTATCCTGAAGTTGCTGAAGCCTATAAGAGAATCGCATGGGAAGAAGCTGAGCACGCATCAAAATTCGCTGAATTACTTGGTGAAGTACTTGTTGCTGATACTAAAACTAACCTTCAAATGCGTGTAGATGCTGAGCATGGCGCTTGCCAAGGTAAAAAAGACCTTGCAACAAAAGCTAAGCAACTTAACTACGATGCAATCCATGACACTGTACACGAAATGTGTAAAGACGAAGCTAGACATGGTATGGCATTCAAAGGTTTACTTGAAAGATACTTCGGGTAAAATTAGTTATTTAACTTCAAAAATCAGGACTGTTTCATTTTGAAACAGTCCTTTATTTTTGCCAACTATTCACTTTAATGTTTCATGCATGATGATTGATGCGTTACCTGTTTCCAGGTGAACTCCTCTAACATCATTATATCACTCTGTAAACCAAATAGGAGCATGTTCTCCATCATCAAAGCTATCAACACCGTAATCTACCACCCTATAATGATTCGGGTATTCAAATAGACTTTCATCAACAAGGCCTTGTGGTCCAATGGTGTAGACAACTTCTGCCCCTTCCCGTACAGAACTGGTTATAGATGATTTTTTTTGTATAGAAGGATGGACTCAATCTTACCACTATCTTTATTTACCAGATATTCATAGAACTTACGAAGGCCACTAACACCCACAGCCTTATTATCCATAAATGTGTATTTGTCATAATGGTCTGAGTTTTGCATTCCTACAAACATTGTGTTTTCAAAGTCGAAGAATCTAAGGGTATTACTTGACCCACCATATATGGTTACCAACTCTTTATCAGGCATATAGTTGTATAGCCATCATATACATAAGAAATCAATGTTACTTCCTCATCATTGCTATCCTTCTCTTTCCTAACAACAATTGTTTGATCTATACCTTGTCCACCATCATATCCTTCAGCATGTATTATGATATTTGATTCATTGTCACCCACCAATGTAAGGGAAAAATCCTCCTCTGGTAATGTATTTTCAAGACCAAGAATCAAGCTCTCCATATCCCCACCTTCTAGAGAATATAGGAATAATGTAATGTCTTTATATTCTACATCACTTGGTTTTTCAAATACACTTTCATCTATATCACTATGAGAAAGTCTAGTCATTATCTTATGATCCTTTATTAGACCTACTTCATCAAATAATACCTCTTTGACGACGATACCTATTTTCATATCAATAAAGCGTTTTCTCAAATAATCATTATATTTGGATATCACGAGTAAGACTTCATCACCATCAATAGTGGTCATATAGCTATCTAATATTACTTCTCCATATTGATACTGCAAAGGATTTTCACTAGGAGGTACAAAACCATCTATCCCTGCATATACACAGGAATTACCCATTTTCTTCTCAACTAAATCCTCTGGGTCGTCATTACTAGAACCCAGTAAAAGGTCATAGACTTCATAATAAACCCCTTCATCAACGTCGTAATACCTATGTGTTTTATCCATTTCATCAACATAATCGTATTCATATATGTTGTCACCTTTTAAGGTTACTTCAAGCAGATGTGTGAAAAAGCTATAGTCCAAATCATCAAAAAAATCATTCCAAAGGTATTGGTTTCTTTCATATTCTAGAATAAGCCCACCAAATCCTTTATGAGAAAGTTGCTTAACCATCAAGACCTCGTTTCGATTAACAAGTTCAAATGCATCTTCAGAACTCAATTGATACTTAATGGAATCATAGCTTTGATAGGGTGATTCCATTGCCATTTCTTTTGCCATTTCAATTTTTTCTTTGTCATAGTCAAATTGTTCATCTAATAATGATGTTATGTCTATAGGAATTGATGATAATTCTACACCTGATGATAATTCTACTGGGTCTGTATTTTCTGTTTCTTTAGCGACTTGTTCTACTTGTACTTCTTCTTGTTCTTCTTGCACTTCTTCATCGTTCTCTTCTTCTTGTCCTTCTAGCACTTCTTCGTTCTCTTCTACTTCTTCAGTCTCTTTTTCTTCCACTACTTCAATGACTTCAATTGCTTCTTCAGATACTTTTGGAGAAGCTGATTCATCATCCTGAGATGATTCCTCATCGGCCTCTGCTACCAGTCTCACTTCTTCATCAACACTAGCTTTCGCACTTTCATCCTTTTTCTCAATAGTACACGCTGTAAAGACAAACGATAACAACACCAGCATTACACCTAACTTACATAATAATTTCATAATACCTCCTTCGAAACATTGAGTTACTCTCAGAATCGTTCTTTTCATATTTACTCTCAAATACAATTATAAATATTGTGTTGATCCAAGTGAATAACTAGAAGTCATCAAGGTAATGACCTTGGTCACTGATACTGATGACTAAATCATTGGAAAAGCAAGAAAGTAAAGCACAAAAAAGCCAGTTCCATTGAACTGGCTTATAGCTTCTATATTATCTTAGGCCCTTGGATGTGCTTTTACATAAACATCTCTTAGTTTGTAATTATTCATCTTAGCGTATATCTGAGTTGTTGAAATATTTGAATGCCCTAACATCTCTTGAACCGACCGCAAATCCGCGCCATTTTCCACCAAATGACAAGCAAAAGAATGCCTTAACATATGTGGTGTAATTTTTTATTAATCCCAGCTTTACGGGCGTAAGATTTAATAATCTTCCAAAAGCCTTGACGACTCATTGATTCCCCGAGACAAGATACAAACAAAGCACCTTCATCTTCTCTACGAATCATATTGTCTCTTGAACTGTTCATGTATTTGAACAATGCCAATTGAGCAGCCTGTCCTATTGGGATAATACGTTCTTTCTTATTACAGGCACAACGAATATAGCCCATCGTGATATTAATATCATCCTCATGAAGTTCCAACAGCTCTGTAACGCGAATACCAGAAGCATAAAGCAATTCAAGCATTGCCTTATCTCTAATACTCTTATCATCTGCTTCAGTTGGCTGACTTAGCAATAATTCAATTTCATCGAATGTAAGTACCACAGGTACTTTCTTCTCGATTTTTTTTGGTGTAACCAACAATTCGGTTGGATCTTTTACAATCACATCTCTACGCATCAAAAATTGAAAATACGACCTCAATGAAGCCATATTTCTTGATATGGTTGACACAGCCCTGCCCTTAGTTTCAAGCTCACGAATATAGCCACTTAGATGAGTGCTTGTGACCATATTAATATCTGCAATGCTATGACTCTGCTCAACATATTGTAACAATTGATGAATATCTCTACGATAAGATTGAACCGTGTTATTGGATGCCCCTTTTATATCTGTCAGATAATCCAAAAATACTCTAACTTGCTCCTTCATGCAAAACGCCCTTTACTCATAAATTTCCTTCAAATAATGCTCGCCCCGTTTACATAATAAAGGATGGTGTTAACTATTATACACGTTTAAGCTTTTTCTCACAATTAGTTTTTGACTATGTAACAATTTTTGTCTAATTTGAACAATAAATATTATGCCTTACTTCGGCTTAAACTTTCTTTAAAGGTCAAAACCGCTGATATCGTCTTATTGTCAACAATATCACCTGCGAAAATCATATCAACCAATTCACCTAGTGTGTATCGTTCTATTGTAACAAATTCATCGTCATCCAAATTCTGAACGGATTCTATGAGATTTTTGGCTACATAGATATGAATGACTTCATCAGTAATACCAATACTTGAGTAGAAATTGTAAAGATAGGACATATCCTTTGTCTTGTAACCAGTTTCCTCTTCAAGTTCACGATGAGCACATTCTAACGGATCCTCATCAGGTGAATCAAGTGTACCAGCTGGTATTTCAAGTGTATAGGAATCGCTGGCATTTCTGTATTGACGTACCATGATAATTTTACCCTCATCATCAACCGGTATAATCGCTGCTGCACCAGGGTGAATTACCAATTCCCAGTCAACTTCCTTGCCTTCTGGTGTTAATAATCGCTCTTTTATAAGGTGTACACGGATACCATCATAGATATCCGTTCTGTATAACCGCTTGAATTTATTTTCCATTACTTATGCTCCTAATCATCATGCATTATCAATGTGTAATCTCAAAGATTACTTAAAGGCTTTTGTTTTATCATAACAAGCGCTCATAGCATCTATTATGGCACTTCGAAATCCTTTAGCCTCAAGAACTTTGACTGCTTCAATTGTGGTCCCACCTGGTGAACAAACTGCATCTTTGAGTTCTCCAGGATGTTTACCTGACTCCAGAACCATTTTTGCAGTACCAAGCATGGTTTGTGCTGCAAGTTCATAAGACATAGCTCTAGGAAGGCCACATAGCACTGCTGCATCTGCCATGGCTTCAATCATCATGAAACCATAGGCTGGTGAACTTCCTGACACTGGTACAACCATATCTAATTGATTTTCACTCACTTCAACCGAACGACCAAAACTATTAAAGAAAGCCTTGATATCATCAACTTCTTCAGCCAAATAGGCATCTTTTGAAAATGCAAAGGCGCTCATACCTTCAAGTACCAGAGCTGGTGTGTTTGGCATTGATCTTACCACTCTGGTTGTTAGACCAAGATAGGATTTGATATGTTCAATAGTTACGCCTGGTGCTATGGACAAGAATATGTGAGATTCATTGACTTCTTCAGCAATTTCTTCCAAAACACTATTGAGGTACTGAGGTTTAATTGCTAAAACAATCAAGTTTGCATTTTGTACAAGCTCTGCGTTACTTGTTACATAGTCAATGCCCGACTCAGCTTGAATTTCGAAAGTGCCACTTCATTGACATCCGTATAAAACAGTTGATCCAAAGGCAAAGCTGTTGCTGCGCCTTTTAACATTGCCGAACCCATATTACCAATTCCAATAAATCCTATCTTCATACTAACCACCCTTTCACTAATCTATTTCTCTATACAGATAATTCTGCTTTTTACCAAGAATCTCTTGGTTTGCTTCGACGATTGGTTTGATAAAGCCATCAACGAATTCAATAACTTGTTCTGGCGACCTACCAACAAAGTTCTCTGGTGCCAAGATAGACATAATCTCTTCTTCACTCATCTTGAACTCATCATCAGCAATGATACGCTCAATAAGGTCATTTGGCTTACCTTCCAACTTGACTTGCTTACCAGCTTCCATGGAGTGTACACGAATTAACTCATGTAACTCTTGACGGTCACCACCACGTTTAACACCTTCCATCATAATCATTTCCGTTGCCATGAAAGGTAATTCACTCATCACTCTGTTTCTAATAACTTTTGGATAAACCACTAAGCCATCAACAACATTCATATAGATTTCAAGAATTGCATCCACTGCCAAGAAAGCTTCTGGAATGGCAAGACGTTTATTGGCTGAGTCATCCAGTGTACGCTCAAACCATTGGGTAGCTGCTGTAATTGCAGGATTCATCGTATTTGAGATGACATGTCTTGCAAGTGATGAAATACGCTCTGAACGCATTGGGTTTCTTTTGTAAGCCATCGCTGATGAACCGATTTGACTTTTCTCAAATGGTTCCTCAATTTCCTTTAGATTTTGAAGCAACCTTATGTCATTGCTAAACTTATAAGCTGATTGTGCAACGCCACTTAGAACATTTAGAAATTGTGAATCAAGTTTACGAGGATAAGTTTGTCCTGTTACAGGGTATGATGCATCATAGCCGACTTTCTTTGCAACCAGTGAATCAAGTTCTTTAACTTTCTCATGGTCATTATCAAACAAACTTAAGTATGTAGCTTGTGTACCAGTTGTACCCTTAACACCTCTTAGTAACTTCTTACCTAATTGGTGTTCAATATCTTCAAGGTCAAGTAATAAATCTTCAAGCCACAAACAAGCTCTTTTACCAACTGTTGTCAGTTGGGCTGGCTGATAATGTGTGAAGCCAAGTGTTGGCATATCTTTGTATTCTACTGCAAATCCAGATAATTTATCAATAACATTGATTAACTTTTCTTTTACCATTTGCAGTGCTTCATTCATAATAATAATGTCTGTGTTGTCCCCTACATAGCAACTTGTAGCACCAAGATGAATAATCGGTTTAGCTGATTTAGCTTGCTCACCATAAGCAAAAACATGAGACATAACATCATGTCTTACTTTTTTTCTCCTGTGCTATTGCAACGTCATAATTAATATCGTCTGCAAATTGCTTAAGTTCAGCAATTTGCTCATCTGTAATATCAAGTCCCAATTCTTTCTCAGCTTCAGCAAGAGCAATCCATAGTTTTCTCCATGTCTTGAACTTCTTGTCTGGTGAGAAGATGTATAACATTTCTTTACTTGCATACCTAGATCCTAGAGGTGTAACGTAAGTTTCATTCATGATATCGTCCTTTCAATTCACATAAATATTGATTAGATGCGTAAAAAAACACGCAACCATAGTATAACATAAATACGTAGTTAAAGCATCGTAGACAAAGATCTACAATGCTTTATATCGTAATAATTATTGAGTTACAACTTTGCTTGACTCAAGCTTCATAATTGCAGCAAGTTTGATGCAAACACATAAGATTTCTATCGCTTTATCAAGTTCACTTAGTGGTGGAAAAGTTGGTGCTATACGAATATTCTCATCTTTTGGGTCTTTTTTATAAGGATACGTTGCACCTGCTGGTGTTAACTTAAGACCAACGGATTCAGCCGTGGCCACAACTTCTTTGGCACAACCTTGCATTACATCCAAATTGATGAAATAACCGCCAATTGGTTTGGACCAATTAGCTATATCTAGACCATCTAATTCTTTAGACAGTATACTAAGTACTTTATTGAACTTAGGTCTAATAATCTCAGCATGTTTCTTCATGTGATTCTTAACGCCTGCCATATCTTTAAGAAACTCAACATGACGAAATTGGTTAATCTTATCTGAACCAATGGTTTGAACACCCATAATCCTAAGGGTAAATTCATGATTGGCTTTGCTTGTAGCCATTGCTGCAACAGCTGCTCCAGCAAAAGTCACTTTGGACATTGAAGTATACAGATATGGTCTGTTGTCATTCCCTGCGTCCCTACAAGCTTCCATAATGTTGTAAAGACTTGTGGATTCATCATATAGGTCATGAACCACATAGGCATTATCCCACATAATTCTAAAATCTTTGGCTGCAGTCTCCATAGATGCCAGTCGTTTCACCACATCGTCTGAATATGTAATACCTGTTGGATTAGAATATTTTGGAACACACCATATACCTTTTATGGAAGCATCTTCTCTAACAAGAGATTCTACTAGGTCCATATCAGGTCCATCTTGTGTCATTGGTACAGAAATCATTTCAATATCTAACAATTCACAGATAGAAAAATGTCTGTCATAACCAGGTACCGGACATAAGAACTTAAGCTTATCTTCTTGTGCCCATGGCCTCTCACTGCCAATAGTTCCAAACAACATAGCTTTAGCTAGTGTTGAATACATCATGTTAAGACTGGAGTTCCCACCAATAATAACTTCTTCTGGTTTCACTTCAAGTATATCTGCAAAAAGCTGACGGGTTTCCTCAAGACCTTCTAAAGTCCCGTAGTTTCTGTAATCTTTATTTGGGTCTGTTTCATAAGGAATAGTAATATCGAGTAAGCCATTGGATAAATCTAATTGCTGTGTACATGGTTTTCCCCTTGCCATGTTCAAATCTAGATTCTCACTTTTGTAAAGTGCCAATTGCTGTTCAAGCTCCACTCTCAAAGCCGTTAAAGACTCTTCAGAGTAATTAGAGTATAATGCCACAAATAGCGCCTCCTAATAATCAGTAATGAAAGTTGCCCTCTTTCTTAACTAGGATACCATATTTTGCAAGATTTGTGAATCACTTTTTTCATTTTCATCCATTTGAACCAATAAATTACCTTAACCAAGGAATTTTCATGCAAGTTTTACCATCCGATAATTCAAGTGTATAGAATTGTTGCTTTTATGACTTGCAAATTGCCCACTAAAAAGGCATTGTCCAAATGGACAATGCCTTAATTTAATCTTATTTAGCATATTCAATCGATCTGGTTTCACGGATTACATTGACCTTAATCTGGCCTGGGTATTCCAATTCTTCCTCGATCTTTTTAGCAACTTCCCTAGCAAGTAATACCGTTTCTTGATCAGTGGTTTGATCAGGTACTACCATTATACGAATCTCTCTACCTGCTTGAATAGCAAAAGATTTCTCCACACCTTTAAATTCATCAGCAATTTCTTCTAGTTTTTGTAATCTCTGTATATACGTATGCAGTGTCTCTCTTCTAGCACCAGGTCTAGCTGCAGAAATAGTATCCGCTGCTTGAACAAGTACAGATATCAATGAAGTCGGCTCAACATCACCGTGATGTGATTCAACGCCATTGATGACAACCTCAGACTCTTTATACTTTCGACATAAGTCTGCACCGATGGAAATATGTGACCCTTCCATCTCATGGTCAACTGCCTTACCGATATCATGTAATAGGCCTGCACGTTTCGCAAGTCTTACATCAAGACCGATTTCACCAGCAAGTAGACCACACAAGTGTGCTACTTCTATTGAATGCTTAAGCACATTCTGACCGTAACTAGTACGGAATTTCATTTTACCAAGAAGTCTAACCAGTTCTGGATGTACACCATGGACACCTGTATCGAACGTGGCATTTTCTCCTTCTTCACGAATGATCTGTTCAACTTCGCGTTTAGCTTTCTCAACCATTTCCTCAATTCTAGCTGGATGAATACGTCCATCTACAATTAATTTCTCAAGGGCTATACGCGCTGTTTCTCTTCTGATAGGGTCAAAACCTGACAATATGACAGCTTCTGGTGTATCATCGATGATTAAGTCAATACCAGTCAACGTCTCTAACGTTCTGATATTACGACCTTCACGACCAATAATACGTCCCTTCATTTCATCGTTAGGAAGTTGAACAACAGATACTGTTGATTCAGCAACATGGTCTGCTGCACATTTCTGTACGGCAGTAGCAAGAATCTTACGTGCATTCTTGGTTGCGTCTTCCTTAGCTCTAACTTCAAGTTCTTTTACTAAAATTGCTGTTTCATGTTTTACATCTTCTTCAACTGATTTTAAAAGGTATTCTTTTGCTTGTTCGGTAGTTAATCCAGAGATTTTTTTCTAATTCTGATAGGTGCTGCTGTTTTAGCTGTTCTAGTTCATCTCTTTGTCTGTTTAACTTGTCATCCTTTTGAGTAAGTTGAGCTTCTTTTTTTCTCAATAGCATCTGCTTTACGGTCAATCGTTTCCTCTTTCTTCTGGATACGACGTTCCAATTGAGTTATCTCATTACGGCGCTCTTTAACTTCTTTATCAAGGTCATTTTTAATCCTAATGGTTTCATCCTTAAGATCAAGACGTGCTTCACGCTTTAGCGCTTCACCTTCTTTGATAGCATCATCAACGATTTTACGCGCTTTTTGTTCTGCTGAACCAAATTGAGCTTCTGCAACATTCTTTCTATACATGACTCCTAAATAAAAAGCTAATGTACCTACAACAACGGCAACAATAACAGGTATGAGTATGTTTATAAACAACTATAACACCTCCTCTGTATTCACTTTCCATTGTACAATCTCGCTTCATATACGATTTAAACGTATAAGTCATAAACTTATACAACAAATAAATTCTATCCTTTTTTATATACTATGTCAAGTTATATGACAATATTTTAAGCGCTTATGTTCATTCTTCACAAAAACGACTTACCGCACTCTTACATGTATCGTAGTTAAAACCCTTATAGGATAGGAAACGTATCATTTTGACATGGTCTTCATTGGTAATTTCCTTACGACCATATTTCTTCTGCAAAAGGCGACAAGCCGTTTCCAATTCAACTTCACTGTCGTCATTTTCAGCAAAGAATTCCCTTAAAAGCTGACTGTCCACACCTTTTTCCTTTAGCTTGATTTCAATAACACGCCGACTTTTTTGCTCTTTGTAATAAGCATAATATTTTTCTACAAATCGAAGGTCATCAATGAAACCTTTGTCTTCGAAATAGGTGATAATCTCTTCGATTAGGCAATCTCGATAACCATCTTTTCGAAGCTTCTTAGTGATATAGTATCTGGTATAGTCTTGTCTAGCTAATAAATGAAATACACGTTTTTTACCTCTTGCGAGCAAAATCGACATGGCCTTGGCCCAGTTGGCTTCTGTAATTTCCCTATTAATCTCAAGCGCAAGAGCCTTCAGTTCTTTATAGTAAAGGTAAATGGTTATGTCTTCGTCTGTGACAATACGGTATTTGCCACGTTCTTTTTTCTCTATCTCAATAACAATCATAGCATTCGCTTTCCTTTTTTGGACCCATACAGCCACATATCACGGCCAATAAATCAATAAAATAGAAAAGGGCAAGGTACACTGGTGTACCCTGCCTCAGTTAATCTCATTCATACTACTTATCGGCTTCTTCCACCTTAGCCTTAGTTGCTTTTCCTGCTTCTTTAACTTCTGCTCCATCTTCTACTGCAAAACCATAATGGCCGCGTATTTGAGTTTCAATTTTGTGGAAGACTTCTGGATTCTCTTTAAGATAAATCTTTGAATTTTCACGTCCTTGACCTAATCTAATATCTCCATAAGAGAACCAAGCACCACTTTTTTGCACAAAATCAAGACCTGTTCCCAAGTCAAGAATATCTCCTTCTTTGGATATACCTTCGCCAAACATAATGTCGAACTCAGCAGTCTTAAATGGTGGGGCAATCTTATTCTTAGCCACTTTCACTCTAACACGGTTACCTACCATATTAGTCCCTTGCTTAAGTGTCTCTATACGTCTAACATCCAATCTAACAGATGAGTAGAATTTTAGCGCACGACCACCTGTAGTTACTTCTGGACTTCCAAACATAACCCCAACTTTTTCACGAAGCTGGTTAATGAAAATAACGATGCAATTGGATTTAGAAACAATACCAGTCAGCTTACGCAAAGCCTGAGACATCAGTCTGGCATGAAGACCAACATGTGAATCACCCATGTCACCTTCTATCTCTGCTTTTGGTACTAACGCAGCAACTGAGTCAACAACAACAATATCAATGGCACCAGAACGAACCATTGTTTCTGTAATCTCTAAAGCTTGCTCACCGTTATCAGGTTGTGAAATATATAAATTATCAATATCAACGCCTATTTTTTTAGCATATGCAGGATCAAGAGCATGTTCTGCATCAACAAAACCTGCAATACCGCCCGCCTTTTGTAGTTCAGCTACCATGTGGAGGGCTACAGTGGTCTTACCACTTGATTCTGGTCCATAAAGCTCAACAATACGACCTCTAGGTACACCACCGGCACCAAGTGCAATATCCAGGCTAAGCGCTCCAGTTGGAACTGTCTCAACATTCATGTGCTTATTGGATTCTCCAAGTTTCATTATGGATCCCTTACCATATTGTCTCTCAATCTGTGTTATCGCCGCGTCTAATGCTTTAATCTTATCATTTTTCATGAATCCCTGACCCCTTTCACAAAAGAGGCTTACCTCCTTTTGCTATCTCCGAACGTTTGTTCGTTTTTCTATAGTATAGTACATATGTTCCCCTTCGTCAATGCTTTATTTCAAAATTTCGAATAAAAGCATCAAAGCCCTTTGAACACTGTAATCACGTATCTTTTGACGTAACCCATTGATGTTAAGGCGCGTGTGATAGACATCATCGTCATACGCCACCGCAATGTGAACTGTTCCCACAGGTTTTTCTTTAGTACCTCCACCTGGTCCAGCCACGCCTGTAATACCAACCCCTATGTTCGTATCCGAAACGTTTTTCACACCAACTGCCATGGCCGTTGCAACTTCTTGACTCACAGCCCCATTGTCCATCAAGACTTGTTCATCAACACCAAGCCACTTTATCTTAGATTCATTGGCATAAGTCACAATACCATTTTTATAGACTTGTGAAACACCAGGAACACCAACAAGTCTTGCGCTTAATAAACCACCCGTACAAGACTCTGCCAAAGCAATGGTTTTCCTCTTTTCAATGAGTTTCTCAACAATAATTTCTTCAAGTTCTTTGTCTTCGTAGGTATAGCAGTATTGACCGATAAATGGCATCAATTCTTTGGTCATATCTTCTATCATTTGACTGCCTTCTTCTACTGTATCTGTAGTAGCCGTCACACGAATATTCACCGACCCAAGCTTTGCATAAGGTGCAACCCTTGGATTGTCAGACACATCCATTATATGTCCAATTTTGACCGCCAAATCACTTTCACCGATACCAAAGAGTTTAAATATCCTTGAAGTGATTACTTCGGTTGATAATTTGGACAAGATTGGCTTAACACAAGACTCAAACATAGGTTTTAATTCTCTTGGTGGCCCAGGCAATAAGAAATAATGTGTTTTGTCTTGTTCAACATACACCCCAGGAGCTGTGCCGTTACCATTATGTAGTGCTATACCGCCTTCTGGTCTCAATGCCTGTTTTAAGTTGCTTTGCGCCATTTCTCTACCCAAGTCTCTAAAGAAGTCTTCAATGGCTTCTACGGACCGCTCATCCATCACCATAGGCATTCCAAGACTTTTGGCTACAGTTTCTTTGGTCATATCATCATATGTTGGTCCAAGTCCACCAGAAAAGATAATCACATCCGACCTTTTCTTTGCGTAATCTATTGCTTCTAATAACTGCTCCTCATAATCACCAACAACGCTTTGATATAAGACTTCTATACCTAGTTCTGTCAATTGCTGACTTAGAAATTGTGTGTTTGTATTCAAAGTGTCACCAATGAGTAACTCATTACCAACACATATCACTTCACCAATCATGGATAGACTCCTTTGTCAATTTCTTTAGATATCAAGAGAAAGCCTGTTCTATAATAGAACAGACTTCTTTGTAACTTTTTTGTAACATCTTTGTACTGTCTTTGTAATTACATTGACCCTTCAAATACTTTAACATTCTTAACAACATAATCCCACCCAGACATAATGGTGAAAAATGTGGCTGCAATAATAAGCACCCAGTCAAGATAAGCTTTGAAAGCCAATGGTATAGGCAACAACACAACGATAATCATAACCATTGTCGTTGCTGTTTTAATCTTACCCCATATACTTGCTGCCAGTACAATACCTTTTGATGCCGCGACCAACCTAAGCCCACTAACAACAAACTCACGACTTATGATGATAATGGTAATATAAGCTGGTATCATTCCTACTTCTGTCATATAAATCATTGCCGCTGCCACCAAAAGCTTATCCGCCAGTGGGTCCATGAATTTTCCAAAATCCGTCACCAGATTCCTTGACCTCGCAATATAGCCATCAAGAAAATCTGTCACCGAGGCAACAACAAATATGCCAACACCCACATAAAGGCCAAGATTACCTTCAACCAAATAGAGGGCCAACAAAAATAGTGGTATAAGGGCAACACGTATTACAGTAAGTTTATTCGCTAGATTCATCGTATACTTCTCCTATAAGATCATACTCACTAAAACTCTTTACACGAACAGGCACAAACTGACCTGCAAGTAGTTCAAAAGGTGATTCTATAAATATGTTGCCATCTACACCAGGCGCATCTTTATAAGTTCTACCTATATAAACATTATCCTCAGGAATGTAACCTTCAACCATACAATTGATAATTTGGTCGATCATGGCCTCATTCTTCTCTGTAGATACCTCTTGCTGAACCAACATAATTTTGTCACGACGTTCATCCATAATTGCTTGTGGAATCTGATTAGGCATAGTCGCAGCTTTTGTACCCTCTTCAAGAGAATAGGTAAAGACACCCACTCTGTCCAATTTGTACTCCTCAACAAATGACCTTAGAAGTTCAAAGTCCTCATCTGTTTCACCTGGGAATCCAACAATAAGTGATGATCTAATAGCAATATCAGGCATTGCACTTCTGAGTTTGCCAATAACCGTCTTAATTGTCTCGTCGTTACTTCTTCTAGCCATACCTTTAAGAACATTGTTGCTAATATGCTGAATTGGAATATCAATATAATTAACGATTTTCTCTTCTCTTGCCATTATACTGATTAATTCGTCTGTTATGTCCTCTGGGTAACAATAGAGTAATCGAATCCAATCAAGACCCTCTATCTTCACCAATTCCTCTAAAAGTTTTGGTAAGGCTTTTTCCTTATATAAATCAACACCATACTTAGTGACATCTTGAGCAACAACGATAATCTCAGTCTTGCCTTGTGAAACCAAATACTTAGTTTCCTCTACCAAACTTTCGATACGTCGGCTACGAATACGGCCTCTCAGACTAGGAATAATACAATAAGTACAATTGTTATTACAGCCTTCTGAAATCTTCAAATAACCATAATGGGATGTTTGGTCCCCTACTCGCTTGATATATGGTTCACAAGCATAATTAATGTCTTTAAAACTAATATAAGGCTCATTTCTATCCATAATATGTTCTATGGCTTGCGCAATCTCATCATAATTAGATGTCCCAAGAGCGCCATCAAGTTCTGGTATTTCTTTTACCAATTCCTCGCGGTATCTTTGAGTCAAACAGCCAACAGCGATAAGACCTTTGAGTCTTCCTGTCTCTTTATAGGATGCCATTTCAAGAATGGTTTGAACACTCTCCTCTTTTGCATCATGAATAAAGCTACAAGTGTTTACAATAATGATATCTGCCTCTGATTCTTCATTCACAAGTTCATACTCATGGTCACGAATCTGGCCTAACATCACCTCAGTATCCACTAGGTTCTTATCACACCCTAGGGATACAAAAAATATTTTACATTCTGACATAAAGTCCTACTTTCTATCTCCGCATACCTCTAATACTTTAACTAATTTTTACTTCATTTCTTTTGCTTTAACACAATTATTCATAAGCATTGCTATGGTCATTGGGCCAACACCACCTGGTACAGGAGTTATAGCACCAGCGATATCAAGACAGTCTTCATAGTCTACATCACCACATAGCTTGCCATTTTCATCTCTATTAATACCAACATCAATGACTGTTGCACCTTCTTTGACAAAGTCACTGTTAAGGAATTTAGCTCTACCTATGGCAACAACAAGAATATCCGCCTGCTTACAAACACCTTTTAGGTCTTTGGTTCTTGAATGTGTCATGGTCACTGTACCATTTTCACGAAGCAAAAGCAACGTTACAGGTTTACCAACTATATTGCTACGTCCTACAACAACACAGTTTGCCCCTTCTATTTCAATGTCTGAACGTTTCAACATTTCAATTACACCAGCAGGTGTACAAGAAACGAAACCATCGTGACCAATGCTTAGGTTCCCAACACTAATTGGGTGAAAGCCATCCACATCTTTGGCTGGATCAATGGCCTTAATGACTTTATCATCATCAATCTGTTTAGGCAAAGGTAATTGGACCAAAATACCATCAACATCATCCCTATTATTTAGTTCTTCAACAACACTTAAGACTTCATCTTCACTTGTTTCAGCTGGCAGTTCATATGACAATGAACGTATGCCAACGTACTCACAAGCGCGTTTCTTGTTACGTACATAGACATGAGAAGCAGGATCATCTCCGACTATTACAACAGCTAGTGTCGGTTGCTTACCTTCTGCCGTCATTGCTTCCACTTTTACCTTAAGTTCATCTTTTATCTTTTGTGAAATTTCTTTTCCGCTAATAATCTTTGCTGACATAATTGTCTCCTAATCTAGAATAATCCTGAAATATGGCCATCAACATCAATATCAATGTTCTCTGCAGATGGTACTTTTGGTAAGCCAGGCATTGTCATAACATCACCTGTTAATGCAACAATGAACTCTGCACCTGCTGAGACGTTCAATTCTCTAACAGTAATATCAAAGCCTGTAGGACGACCAAGTAAAGTTGGGTCATCGGATAATGAATATTGAGTCTTAGCTATACAGATTGGTAACTTATCAAGACCTAAGCTTTCAAGCTGTTTGATCATTTTTGATGCTTTCTTAGTGAAATGTACCTCTGATGCACCATATATTTTACCTGCAATGGCATTAATCTTTGCTTCAATTGATTCATCTACCCTATAAAGTGGTGTGAAATCTGATTGTTTATTGTCAAGGGTATCAAGAACCACTTTCGCAAGGTCAAGACCACCTTCGCCGCCACTTTCCCATACATTAGAGATTGCAAATGAAGCACCCATTGCCTCACAACGTTCTTGTACATAAGCTACTTCAGCTTCCGAGTCCGTAACAAAGTGATTCAGTGTAACAACAACTGGTACATTGTACTGATGGAGGTTCTCTATATGTTTCTCCAAATTAACAAATCCTTGCTTTAAGGCTTCGACATTCTCATTTGACAATGATTTCTTATCTACACCGCCATTATATTTAAGGGCACGTATTGTTGCAACCAAAACAATGGCATCTGGTTTAAGACCAGCTTTTTGACACTTGATATCAAGGAACTTCTCTGCGCCAAGGTCAGCACCAAATCCTGCTTCTGTTACCACTATATCCGTTAACTTCAAAGCATATTTAGTTGCACGCACAGAGTTACATCCATGGGCAATATTAGCAAATGGTCCACCATGCATAATGGCTGGTGTGTTTTCAAGTGTTTGAACTAGGTTTGGCTTGATGGCGTCTTTAAGCAATGCAGCCATTGCACCTTGTGCTTTTAGGTCACCAGCAGTCACTGGTTTACCTTCTCTAGTATAAGCAACAATTATTTGACTCAGACGTTTCTTAAGGTCGTCAAGGTCATCCGACAAACATAGAATGGCCATAACTTCTGAAGCAACCGAAATCATAAAGTGGTCCTCACGTGGAACACCTTGCATTTTACCACCCATACCAACAACAATGTTACGTAAGGCTCTGTCATTCATATCAACAACACGTTTCCACACAATTTGTCTTGTGTCTATTTGAAGACTATTGCCTTGTTGCATATGATTATCTAGTAATGCTGACAGCAAGTTATGTGCAATGCTCACAGCATGAATATCACCTGTAAAATGAAGGTTGATGTCCTCCATAGGAATAACTTGAGCATATCCGCCCCCTGCAGCGCCACCTTTGATACCCATACAAGGACCAGTGATGGCTCTCTAAGGGCAATCATAGATTTCTTTCCTAGTTTCCCTAGTGCCTGACCAAGACCAACCGTAGTTGTTGTCTTTCCTTCGCCAGCTGGTGTTGGATTGATTGCTGTCACAAGGACAAGTTTTCCATCTTCATTGTCTTTTACTTCATTCCATAAATCATCGGTTAACTTTGCTTTATGTTTACCGTAATATTCAAGATGGTCTTCTGTGATACCAATGGATGATGCCACATCCTTAATTGGTATAATGTTCGCCTCGTTGGCAATTTGAATATCCGTTTTCATTTTACGCCTCCTTAAAATGTTTGCTGAACACCATCATCTGGTTTGGTCTCAGCAGTTTCTTCACCGGCCTCTTTGGCCGTAGCTTCCTCTTTCATCCTTGCATACTCATCACGGGTCATTAGAACTTGTCTTGGTTTAGAACCTTCTTCGTCACCGACAAAGCCCGCTTCATGCAGTTGGTCTACTATTCTAGCAGCACGGTTGTAACCAACCCTAAATCGACGTTGTATCATGGACGCTGATGCTTTTTGTTTCTCTATGACTAAATCAAGGGCATCATTGAAATGAGCATCATAATCTGAGTCATTTCCGCCGCCACTTGCTTGGTCGTTATCTTTGGATAATTGGTTCATAATTTTCTCATTGTAAACCGCTTTAGATTGGTCTTTGAGGAAAGTAACAATGTTTTCCACTTCTTTGTCCGAAATAAAGGCGCCTTGTACTCGAACTGGTTTTTGAAGACCTACTGGGTAAAATAACATATCCCCTTTACCAAGTAATTTTTCAGCCCCATAAGAGTCAATAATGGTTCTTGAGTCTGTTCCAGAAGACACATTGAAGGCAATACGACTTGGGATGTTCGCCTTAATAAGACCCGTTATAACATCAACGGATGGTCTTTGCGTAGCAATAATCAAATGAAGTCCAGCGGCCCTTGCCATCTGTGCCAAACGACATATGGCATCTTCAACATCATTTGGTGCCACCATCATAAGGTCAGCAAGCTCATCAACTATAATGACAATTTGTGGCAATTTCTTACCTTCACCAGTCTCATCAACCGCAGCGTTATAACCTTTTAAGTCTCTTACATTGCCTGCAGCGAATAATTTATAGCGATCTGCCATCTCCTGAACTGCCCAGTTAAGAGCGCCTGCTGCTTTCTTTGGATCAGTTACAACAGGTATCAATAGATGTGGAATACCATTATATGAACTAAGCTCAACAACTTTTGGGTCAATCATTAGTAACCTGACTTCATCAGGGGTTGCCTTATATAAGATTGAAGTAATCAATGTGTTAACACACACTGACTTACCAGAACCTGTAGCGCCAGCAATCAGTAAGTGGGGCATTCTACCAATATCTGCAATCATTACTTTACCACTAATGTCTTTACCTAGGGCAAAGCCAATCTTACTAGGATATTTGATAAAATCATTGGTATCAATAACTTCACGTAAGTAGACAGATTGGGTTTCTTGATTAGGTACTTCTATACCAACGGCTGACTTACCTGGAATTGGTGCCTCTATACGTATACCACTTGACGCAAGATTGAGTGCAAGGTCATCTTGTAGGTTCACAATCTTACTGACTTTCACACCTACGTCAGGTTGTAATTCATAACGGGTTACTGTAGGTCCAACACTGACATCCAGTATCTTAGCACCAACCCCAAAACTAGCAAGGGTTGAAACAAGTTTCTCTGCATTGGCTGTAATGTCAGACTCTGAGTAATGTTGACCGTTCTTTATATGTTCTTTCATTAGTTCCATTGGTGGCAAACGATATACAACTTCTTTGGCCTTGGTTTCTATCTCTGTTTGGATTGCCTCAACTGGTACAGGTGTTACTTTCTCAACTTTTTCCTCAACAATAGGTTCAAAACTCATGGTATCTGTCGAGAACTTAACTGGCCCACTTTCCACAGAATTGGTCGTCGCTTTGTCATTGGCTCTTGCTGCCTCTTCTTGTCTAATAATTTGGTCAAATGGGTCATTACCATTAATCTTATATGAAGGTTTAGCCCCCCTAGATTTTGACGGTTTGGTGGTTCTTGTTTTATCAAATAATTTCTTACTATCTGTATTGGCTGCATCCTTGCCAGCTGCTTCAAGTAAAGTGGCTTTGGCTAACATGTCTTTTTTGCTTTTCTTTATTGATATGTGCACGTTCTTCTTTGCGCACTTGTCTATCCTTTTGAAGGTTGTCGTTATAGAGCTTAATCTGCTCCCCAGCTGACTCAATGCCTTTCTTACCTGCATGAAGCATAAGGCTGCCTAACCACTTACCAAGCTTAAGTAAGCCATTACCGATTTTTGCAAGTGACTGTTCAGTAATCAATATACCAAGTGATAATGCAATCATGCCAAGAATAATATAAGAACCAAGTCTACCGATTAATATTTCAAACAAGTCACCTACAACACCACCAACCATTCCCCCACCTATATGTTCAAGGGCAGAAGTTGAATAGTAAATGTAAGTCGAAGCAAAAAAATGTACTTCGAAGGGATAAAGTCCTATTAATCTGCGCATCCTCTATGTGGTAGATATGGCAAAGGTTGAGACAACAATGAAGCCAATGAATACAAGGGATAATTTATTGTTAAGCCTTTGATTGCCTTTGTTAAAAACTTTAAGAAACGATGCCACAAGGATAAAAAATAGGAATCAAATAAGCACTAATACCAAACACACCAAACAAAAAAGGCTTGGACATTTGACCCTACGGAACCGCCAGCCCCAAAATATACACTGATAATCAGCATAAGAGATAAGGCGATGAATATAAGGACCACAATCTCATACTTCAAATCATCACTTAACAATTTTTCATCATTGGTGTTCTTTGTACCTTTTTTTTCTCGGTTTTGCCTTAGATGAAGTTTTTCTCTTTCCTTTTCCTCTTGTGTCTGCCATAAAATCCCCCTAGATTTCGAGTTACTTTTAACTAAGTCATTCTATCCAAATAATATTGTAGCCAGCAATACTGTTCCTACAAGGTAACAATAATAGGCAAAATAGTGTAACTTGCCTCTTCGTACAATATCAAGCAAAATTCTGATACATATATAGCCAACTATCGCCGATGCCAAAACGCCTAGTCCATAGGTCGTTACTAGCTTTCCTATAGGTTCACCGGATTCAAAATCCATAAGTTGTAAAATGGTTGCCCCTATAATAGCCGGTATTGACATTATGAAACTGAACTTAACAACGAACTCTTTTTTCATACCAACCAAAAGCCCTGCCACCATTGTAGAACCAGAACGTGATATCCCTGGAAAAGTAGCGAAGCCTTGGAATACACCTATCAGTGCCGCATTCTTGTAAGTCGTAGTTTGTTCCTCTTTTTGCCCTGATTCAATCTTAGTTGTAATCAGAAGTAATGTTGCAGTAATAATAAGACCAATGGCTGGAAACAATAATGATGTATAGGCCTGCAGTATAACTTTTTCAAGAAGCAAGGCAATAATAACCGTTGGAATGGTTGCAACAATCACTAACATAACAAACTTTTGATATTTTGTTTCTACGATGACTGGTTTAGTAAAAGCTTGTTTGTCCCTCCTAAGAAAATATCCAAGGTATAAGAAACAATTCTTAACAATTTGTAGACCATTAAGGATAAGAGCACCAATATCTTTATAAAATGCTATGAATATAGCCACTAATGTACCAAGATGTAACAAAACTTCGAATAGGATATCACCTTCAGATGTAATCCCTAGAATTTTACTAAATAAGACTAAGTGTCCCGAACTACTAACAGGTAGAAATTCAGTTAAACCCTGAATGACTCCCATGATTATTGCGTCTAAAATCGACATATATACTCTCCCATTAAGTCATTATAATATCTATCGTTTGATTTTGTTGACTTCATTGATTAAAGTCCAAATGCTTGGTGAAGAGCGTGAACCGCTTTTTCCAAGTCTTTGCTATAAATCAGACATGCAATGGTTGATAAAGAATCTGCACTCTGTAGTATCTGTATGTTCTCTTTGGATAAGCTGGAGACAATTCTTGCCATAACCCCTGGCACACCAGTCATCCTCTCACCAATAACTGTGACTTTACTACAGTCATCTATATAGGTGAACTGGGCATCATACTTTTCAATTAACATGATGGTTCTATCTTTTTATCGGACTCAGTGGTAAAGACTCTACGACTTGGGAATATATTGATAATGTCTATAGAGACACCATTATCCGCCAATCCTCAAAAAAAAA